>Ga0233369_1000130_pt1 | contig 38446 bp, 31 predicted proteins | sample ElkDunMinimDraft_26_FD_191537 | JGI IMG/M metagenome (GOLD analysis project Ga0233369, IMG submission 191537) | Fecal eukaryotic communites from dung pellets of Tule Elk in California, USA - Elk Dung D16 | ecosystem: Host-associated > Mammals > Digestive system > Large intestine > Fecal | place... | reverse complement strand
GGTCGGACTGGATCAGCGGGGCTGCGGACACGGAGCGGCGGAAGGGTGCGCGGAGGCGAAGCGTAGCAAAGCCGGCGATCCTGGCAATGTGAGCCGGGTCCGGCGGTCAGGACGGAAACACGCGGGCCCGCGTGCCGGCCGGGGCAACGGCGCTGGGCTGGGCGCTCAGGGCATGTCGCCGCGCCCCCACCCGGCCCTCCCCCGCAGGCGGGGGAGGGAGTGGAATCGTGGTGCCTCGCCTACCGCCCCACCCGGCCCCCGCACGCGGGGGACGGGAGTCGAACCGCGGTGGCTCGCCTGCCGCCCCCACCCCGGCCCTCCCCGCATGCGGGGAGGGAGTGGATTCGCGCACGATGGCTCGTGTGCCGTACCCGCCGCCCGACCCCTTCCCCAGCGCGGCGAAGGAGTGGAATCGCGGTGGCTCAGGCCAGCTGGCCGTGGCAGTGCTTGTACTTCCTGCCACTGCCGCAGGGGCAGGGATCGTTGCGGCCGATCTTTGCGCCATCGCGCACGATCGGCGCCTGCGCGCCCTGCTGGTAGTCCGGCTCGGCGGCTTCCTCGTCGGCGCCGTAGCCGCCGGCGTCGGCATGCTGGAACTGGGCCTGGCGCAGGCGCGCTTCGGTCTGGGCGCGCTCCTGCGCCTCGATCGCGGCGACTTCCTCCTCGCTGCGCACGCGCACGCGCGCCAGCAGGGTCACCACCTCGCGCTTGACCTTGTCGAGCATCTCGCTGAACAGCTGGAACGCTTCCTTCTTGTACTCCTGCTTGGGCTGCTTCTGCGCGTAACCGCGCAGGTGGATGCCCTGGCGCAGGTAATCCATGCGCCCCAGGTGCTGCTTCCAGTTGTCGTCGAGCACGTTGAGCATGATGTGCTTCTCGAGCGCGCGCATGGTCTCGTCGCCGATCTGCGCCTCCTTCTCGGCGAACGTCCGGTCCAGCGCTTCGCGCACGTGGTCCTGGATGCCCTCGGCATCGAGTTCGCTGCGCGCCTTCGCCAGGCCCTGCAGGTCCAGGCGCAGGCCGAACTCCTGCTCCAGCGTGGCCTCCAGGCCCGGCAGGTCCCACTGGTCGTCGATCGAATCGGGCGGCACGAAACGCTCGACGGTCTCGGCCACCACGTCGCCGCGGATGCCGTCGATGTTGTCCTTGACGCTCTCCGCGTCCAGCAGCTCGTCGCGCTGGCCGTAGATGACCTTGCGCTGGTCGTTGTTGACGTCGTCGAAGTCGAGCAGGTTCTTGCGGATGTCGAAGTTGTGGGCCTCGACCTTGCGCTGCGCGTTGGCGATCTGCTTGGACACCAGCGGCGACTCGATGATGTCGTCTTCCTTCAGGCCCATGCGCGCCATGACCTTCTGCACCCAGTCGGCCGCGAAGATGCGCATCAGGTTGTCTTCGAGCGACAGGTAGAAGCGGCTCGAACCCGGGTCGCCCTGGCGCCCGGAGCGGCCGCGCAGCTGGTTGTCGATGCGGCGCGATTCGTGGCGTTCGGTGCCCAGGATGTGCAGGCCGCCGAGCGCCACCACTTCGTCGTGGCGCTTGCGCCATTCCTCGCGCACGCGCGCCTTGTCCGCCTCGCTCGCGTCCTCGCCCAGCGCCTGCAGCTCGGCCTCGAGCGAACCGCCCAGCACGATGTCGGTGCCGCGACCGGCCATGTTGGTGGCGATGGTGACGGCCTTGGGGCGGCCGGCGTTGGCGATGATCTGCGCCTCGCGCTCGTGCTGCTTGGCGTTGAGCACCTCGTGCGGGATCTTCTCGTCGCGCAGGAACCGCGACAGCAGCTCGGACACCTCGATCGAGGTCGTGCCCACCAGGACCGGCTGGCCGCGCTCGTAGCAGTCCTTGATCTCGTTGCAAACCGCCCGGTACTTGCCGTTGCGGTTGAGGAACACCGCATCGGGGTGGTCGATGCGGATCATCGGGCGGTGGGTCGGGATCACCACCACCTCGAGGCCGTAGATGCTGTTGAACTCGAACGCTTCCGTGTCCGCCGTGCCGGTCATGCCCGACAGCTTGTTGTACATGCGGAACAGGTTCTGGAAGGTGATGCTGGCCAGCGTCTGGTTCTCGCGCTGCACCGGCACGCCTTCCTTGGCCTCGACCGCCTGGTGCAGGCCGTCGGACCAGCGGCGCCCGGTGAGGGTGCGGCCGGTGAACTCGTCGACGATCACCACCTCGCCGTCGCGCACGATGTAGTCGACGTCGCGCTGGTAGAGCGCGTGCGCGCGCATCGCCGCGTTGAGGTGGTGCACGACGTGGATGTTGTGCGGCGCGTAGAGGTCGTCGCCCTGCTCGAGGATGCCCGCCCTGTGCAGCAGTTCCTCGGCATGCTCCTGGCCGGCCTCGGACAGGTGCACCTGCTTGCCCTTCTCGTCGACCCAGTAATCGCCCACGCCGTCCTCGACCTCCTGGCGCTTGAGGGCGGGGACGATGCGGTTGACCTTGATGTACAGCTCCGGCGATTCGTCGGCCGGGCCGGAGATGATCAGCGGGGTGCGCGCCTCGTCGATCAGGATCGAGTCGACCTCGTCGACGATGGCGTAGTTCAGGCCGCGCTGGAAGCGGTCGGCCTTGGACATCGCCATGTTGTCGCGCAGGTAGTCGAAGCCGAATTCGTTGTTGGTGCCGTAGGTGATGTCGGCGCGGTAGGCGGCGTGCTTGTCGCCGTGGTTCATGCCCGGGTAGACCACGCCCACGCTCATGCCCAGCCAGTTGTAGAGCCTGCCCATCTGGGCGGCGTCGCGGCGCGCGAGGTAGTCGTTGACCGTGACCACGTGCACGCCCTTGCCCTCGAGCGCGTTGAGGTAGCACGGCAGGGTCGCGACCAGGGTCTTGCCCTCGCCGGTCCGCATCTCGGCGATCTTGCCCATGTGCAGGACCATGCCGCCGATCAGCTGCACATCGTAGTGGCGCATGCCCAGCACGCGCACGCTGGCCTCGCGGCATACGGCGAAGGCCTCGGGCAGCACCTTGTCCAGGGATTCGCCCTTGGCCACGCGTTCGCGCAGTTCGGGGGTCTTGGCCTGGAGTTCGGCGTCCGACAGCGCCTGCATCTGCGGTTCGAGGGCGTTGATCTTCTTGACGACGCCGCCGAGCTGCTTGACGAGGCGGTCGTTGCGGCTACCGAAGACGCTGGTGAGCAGGCGATTGAGCATGGGTTTACCGGAAGCTGTGGCGGGACCGGCTACTGCGCCGGATGGGCGCGCCGGCAATGAAAAAGGGCGCAGTGGCGCCCTTTTCGATGGCAACGCGCATTGTACCGTGGTGGCGCCGCGGCGCGTTTGCAAGGTCGGGGGGCGGCCTGCCGGACGGCCACGATGCCGGCGCGGGGCACAGCGACCGGGGCTGCAGCCGCCCTTGTTGCCGCGGGCCCCGCACGCGCCAGGGCACACCGCCCAAGGCGGGTGCGGGCGTTACGAGCGCTTGGCGCCGACTTCGCCCAGGAACTTGCGCGGGTTGTGCACGCGGCCGTTCTCCCAGACCTCGAAATGCACGTGCGCCCCGGTCGAGCGGCCGGTGGAGCCGGCCTTGGCGATCTCCTGGCCCACGCGCACCAGGTCGCCGACCTTCACGGTGTTGCGCGAGTTGTGCGCGTAGCGGGTGACGAAGCCGTTGCCATGGTCGACCTCGACCACGTTGCCATAGCCACTGCGTACGCCGGAGAAGCTGACCACGCCATCGGCGACGGTCATCACCGGATCGCCGGTCCTGGCGTTGAAATCGATGCCCTTGTGGAACTGGCTGCCGCCGCCGAAGGGATCGGCGCGACCGCCGTAACCGGAGGTGATGTAGCTGCTGGCCACCGGCGAGCGCGACGGGACCGAGTCGCGCTCCAGCTTCTGGTCGAACAGCAGGGCCTCGAGCACCGACAGCTGCTGCCCGGCACTGGCGAACTGCGCGTCCACGCCGGCCATGCCCTCCGTCAGCTGCCGCGCCGGCATGTCCCGGCTGGGCTCGGCGCCGCCGACGCCCACCGGCCGGTCGAAGTCGAACTCGCCGTCGCCCAGTTTGGCGATGCGGGTGAGCCGGTCGCCGAGCGCATTGAGCCGGTTGGCCTGCGCCTGCAGCTCGCCCAGGCGCGCGGCCAGGGCGTTGATCTCGCGCTGCGCCTCGCGGCGGGTGCTCTCCAGCGCCTGTTCCTGGCTGCCGACCTGGCGTTGCAGGTGGGCCATGCCCGAGGCATTGAGCCCGCCGCCGATCCCGACGCCCGTGCCCAGCAGCACCAGGGCCGCGGCCAGCGGCCGCGCCTGCATGTGCCTGCGCGCCTGTTCACCCAGTTTCCTGAGCGTGGACGCCGCCTGCACCTGTATTGTGTGTAAAGTCATAAGCCTATGTCTGAATTCCGATCACGGCGGCCCGGTTCGCCGAAGGTGTCGCCTGCTGCCGATCGCTCCGCGACCATGCAATCGGCGCTCGATGCCCTGCTGTCCGGTACCGCCCGCGACCCGGTGCGCCATGCCCTGGGGCTCGACGCGCTGGACCATCAACTGCGTCCCTTCCTGCCGCCGGGGCTGGCCGCGCATGCGCGCTTGGCCAACGTGGCCGATGGCAGGCTGGTATTCCTCGTCGATTCCCCCGTCTGGCATGCCCGGCTCCGCCTGGCCTCCGACGACCTGCTCGACGCCGCCCGCTCCGTCGGGCTGGAAGTGCGTGAAGTCGCCATCCGGACAACCTCGCAACCGATCAATCCGCAGGCGCGCGCCCCTACGCGCGCCGGCATCGTCCGCACCCCGGGCCCAGCGGCCCAGGAAGCCTTCCGCGCCGCCCTCGAGGCCCTGAACGAACCCGACTCCGGGAACGGCCACGGCTGAGGTGAAAAAACCGGCCGTCCCATGGGGTTGCCTGGCGTCCTGCCGACCCGGGGGACAACGCATCCTAACGGCCGTCTTGCCCCCGGTCGTTAAGTGACCGCTTCACGGACGTTTTTTTTTCGTTAATTCTGCACGCCTGGATCCCGGTTTTCCGCATGATGTCGGGGGCTGCAGGGCCAAACCCGGGCTGGCCAGCCGTTCAGGGGCGAGCACGCCTTGTGAGGGCCTCGCCGCCAGACCCAGGGCGCCATGGACGCGCGCGCAAGCCGGCGCATGGCGCCGGTACGGAAATCGGGCAGCGGCGGCGGAGCGGGATTCCCCGTCGGGCGCGTCAGGCGGCGACCGGCTCGCCGTAGACCACAGGCGGGGTGGCCGTGCGCGGGAACGTCACCTCTTCCCAGGCCTCGCGGTCGGCGAGCAGGGCCCGCACCAGCTTGTTGTTGAGCGCGTGCCCGGATTTGAAGCCCTCGAACGCGCCGAGGATCGGGTGGCCGGCCAGGTACAGGTCGCCAACCGCATCCAGGATCTTGTGGCGCACGAACTCGTTGGCGTAGCGCAGGCCATCGTCGTTGAGCACGCGGAATTCGTCGAGCACGATCGCGTTGTCCATCGAACCGCCCAGGCCGAGGTTGCGCTCGCGCATGTACTCCAGGTCGCGCATGAAGCCGAAGGTGCGCGCGCGGCTGACCTCGCGGATGTAGTTGCCGGTCGAGAATTCGACCTGTGCGCGCGACTGCGACCGCGGGATGGCCGGATGGTCGAACTCCACCGTGAAGCCGAGCCGGAACCCGTCGTAGGGCTCGAACCGGGCGATCTTGTCGCCCTCGCGCACCTCGATCGGGCGCTTGATGCGGATGAAACGCTTGGGCGCGTCCTGTTCGACGACGCCGGCCGACTGCAGCAGGAACACGAAAGGCCCGGACGAGCCATCCATGATCGGCACTTCCGGGGCGGACAGTTCGACATAGAGATTGTCGATGCCCAGTCCAGCCAGCGCCGACATCAGGTGCTCGACGGTCTGTACCTTGGCGCCCTCGCAGGACAGGCCCGTGCACAGCGTGGTCTCGCTGACCAGCTCCCCCGAGGCCGGGATTTCCACCACCGGATCGAGGTCGACGCGGCGGAAGACGATGCCGGTATCCGGGGCGGCGGGACGCAACGTCAGGAACACCTTGTCGCCGCTGTGGAGGCCCACGCCGGTGGCGCGGATCACATTCTTGATGGTGCGTTGCTGCGGCATCTGTCGGCCTGTAACGGAGCGTGACATCCCGGAAATGGGGACAACGGCGCAGATTATCACCCGGCCCGCTGAACTTGGCAGGAGCGGGCGGGCCGCCGTGGCTTGCATTCCAGCGTGGTCCGGGCACCGCGCCACGACCGGGCCCGTCACCGGATTCGGGTCGTGGCGCCCCCGCGAAGCGGTCGGGACGGCGCCGCGAACCCGCCCTTCCCCACAGGACCGGGGACGGCCGGGGCGCGGTGCCCTCGCAGGTGCGAAGCCCGGCCGCGGTCCGGCCTTGCGGCCGCGACGCGGGACAGGGCTTCGGCCCGCCTCAGTCGGCCTGGCGGCGCAGGAAGGCCGGGATGTCGAGGTAGCTGTCGTTGCCGAAGTCGGCGACCGGCGGGGTCGCCGGGGCGGCCTCGGCGGCGACGCTGCGACCGCGCAGGCCGGCGGCGATGCTGCTGCCGGCGAAGGCCTCGTTGCCGTCCTCGACGAACATCCCCGTGGTGCCGTCGCGCTTGCCGGTGTTGATCAGTTGCACGTGCGGGCGACGCGCCTGCTCGAAGGCGGCGTGGTCGGCGCCGCGGCCGCTGCTGCGCGCAACGCCGCGGTTGAGGCCGGTGGCCACCACCGTCACGCGCACGTCGTCGGCCATGTCCGGATCGAGCACGGTGCCGATGACGATGGTCGCGTCCTCGCTGGCGAAGTTCTCCACGGTGCGGCCGACCTCGTCGAACTCGCTCATGGTGAAGTCCGGACCGGCGGTGATGTTGACCAGGATGCCGTTGGCGCCGGCGAGGTTGACGTCGTCCAGCAGCGGGTTCTGGATCGCCGCTTCGGCGGCGGCCTGGGCGCGGTCGTCGCCGCGGGCGTGGCCGGTGCCCATCATCGCCAGGCCCATCTCGGACATGACGGTGCGCACGTCGGCGAAGTCGACGTTGATCAGGCCGGGACGCACGATCAGGTCGGCGATGCCCTGCACGGCGCCCAGCAGCACGTCGTTGGCGGCGCGGAAGGCCTGCACCATGGTGGCGTTGCGGCCGAGCACGGTGATCAGCTTCTCGTTGGGGATGGTGATCAGCGAGTCGCAGTGCGAGGACAGGTCCTCGATGCCCTTGAGCGCGACCTGCATGCGGCGGCGGCCCTCGAACGGGAACGGCTTGGTGACCACGGCCACGGTCAGGATGCCCATTTCCTTGGCCAGCTGCGCCACCACGGGGGCCGCGCCGGTGCCGGTGCCGCCGCCCATGCCGGCGGTGATGAACACCATGTCCGCGCCCTGCAGCGCGTCCATGATGATCTCGCGGTCTTCCAGGGCGGCCTGGCGGCCGACTTCGGGGTTGGCGCCCGCGCCCAGGCCCTTGGTGACGTTGCTGCCCAGCTGCAGCTGCAGCTTGGCGCCGCAGTTGCGGATGGCCTGCGAGTCGGTGTTGGCGGTGATGAACTCGACGCCGTCCACGCTGCTGTTGACCATGTGCGCGACCGCGTTGCCGCCGCCACCGCCCACGCCGATCACCTTGATGACGGCGTTCGGGGCCATCTTTTCCACCAGTTCGAAATGTGCCATGTCCTTGTCCTCTCTCTAGTTTTGATTGTTATTCCGTCACCGGATTGCCACGTGCCGCAAAGCTTCGCCGTCGTCGTCGTCTTGTCCTGATCGCGTTCGCGCCCTGGCCGGACATCAGAATTCCCCCCGGAACCAGGTACTGACCTTCTTCAGCAGGCTGCCCGCCTTGCCGGTGGGGAGCGACGGACGCCGCGGGTTCTCGATCTGGCTGCCCATCAGCAGCAGGCCCACGCCGGTGGCGTGGACCGGGTTGTTCACCACTTCGCCCAGACCGGTGACGTGCTGGGGAATGCCCACGCGCACCGGCATCTGCAGCATTTCCTCGGCCAGCTCGACCACGCCTTCCATCTTGGCGGCGCCGCCGGTGAGCACCATGCCGGCGCGCACGTGCTGCTCGAAGCCCGAGCGGCGCAGTTCGGCCTGCACCATCTCGAAGATCTCCTCGTAGCGCGCCTGCACCGCCTGCGCCAGCGACTGGCGCGGCAGGCGCCGCGGCGGGCGGTCGCCGACGCTCGGCACCTGGATCGATTCCTCGGACGTGGCCAGCTGCGCCAGCGCGCAGGCGTAGCGCACCTTGATCTGCTCGGCCTCGGGCGTGGGCGTGCGCAGCATGTGCGCGATGTCCTCGGTGACCTTGTCGCCGGCGATCGGCAGCGACGCGGTATGGCAGATCGCGCCCTGCACGAACACCGCCAGATCCGTGGTGCCCGCGCCCATGTCGACCAGCACCACGCCCAGCTCGCGCTCGTCGCCGGTGAGCACCGCGGTGCTCGAGGCCAGCGAGGACAGCACCAGGTCGTCGATCGACAGTCCGCAGCGCTGCACGCACTTGCTGACGTTGGCCGCCGCCGACTGCGCGCAGACCACCAGGTGCGCATGCACCTCCAGGCGCACGCCGGTCATGCCGACCGGGTTGCGGATGCCTTCCTGCGAATCGTCCAGCACGTATTCGCGCGGGATCGCGTGCAGGATCTTCTGGTCGGCGGGGATGGCGACGGCCTTGGCCGCATCGAGCACGCGGTCCAGGTCGGCCCAGGTCACCTCGCCGTCGCGGATCGGCACGATGCCGTTGGAGTTGCGGCACTGCACGTGGTTGCCGGAGATCGAGGCGTAGACGCTGCGGATCTCGCAGCCGGCCATCAGCTCGGCTTCCTCGACCGCGCGCTGGATCGACTGCACGGTCGACTCGATGTCGACCACCACGCCGCGCTTGAGTCCGCGCGATTCGTGGGAGCCGATGCCGATGACCTCGATCGGGTTGCCCGGCGAGTATTCGCCGACCAGGGCCACCACCTTGGAGGTGCCGATGTCGAGGCCGACGATGAGGGCCTTGTCGCCTTTGCGGTTCATGATGCGGAGCCGGAAACGGGGGAATGGAGAGGGAAAGGCGCCGGGGAGCGTCCGGCGCGCGTGCGGGCCGCCGCCGGCAGCGCCGCGACGGCGCCAGGGCCGGCAGTGGCAGCGGCTGCGGCGCCCTGCCCTGCGGCGTCCGCCTGCCCCCACACCAGCGCGAAGCCGTTGGTGTAGCGCAGGTCGGCACGCTGCAGCGGCAGCGGATTGCGCGCCAGCAACTGCGGCAGGACGCGGGCGAAGCGCTTGAGCCGCAGCCGTGCCTCCTGGCTGCCGACCACCACTTCCACGCCGTTGTCCAGGCTCAGCGACCAGCTGTCGCGGCTGTCCAGGGCCAGGCGCACGACCGTGAAGCCGCCCGGCGCGAACATCTCGCGCGATTCGTTGTAGAGCGCGACCACGTCCGGCACGCGCGCGTCCGCGGCCGACAGTTGCGGCAGGCCCGCGGGCACCTCGATGCCGGCGACCGGGAACAGGCGACCCTGCTCGGACAGCAGCCGGTCCTCGCCCCAGCGCGCGAACGGCCGGTGCTCGACGATGCGCACCTCCAGCACGTCCGGCCAGCGCTTGCGCACCTCCGCGTGCTCGACCCAGGGCAGCTGCGCGATGGCGGCGCGGGCCTGGTCGAGCCTGACCGCGAAGAAGCCGGCAGTGGCATAGGGCAACAGCGCCTGCCGCAGGCGCGCGGCGTCCACGCGCTCGAGGCCGTCGTTCACGCGCAGGGTGCGCAGCGGCCAGCGCTCGGCGCCGATCCAGCCGTTGAGCACCGCCACCACCGGCAGCGCGACCAGACCGATCGCCAGCGCCCAGGTCAACACGCGCAGGCTGCGCCGGATCATGGCCGCACCTGCGTGGGCGCAGCCGTCAGCGCGGCCGCCACGGACACGCGCAAAGGCGCGCGGCCGGGCGCATGCGCCCAGGCCGCGCCGGTTGCCGTCCCGCGCTGGCGGATCGCCCGATTCACAAGGTCTGCTCCAGCACGCGCCAGCACAGGCCGGCATAGTCGATGCCCAGCTGCGCGGCCGCCTTGGGAACCAGCGAATGGCTGGTCATGCCCGGCGCGGTATTGACCTCGATCAGCTGCATGCCGCGCTCGCGGTCGTGCATCAGGTCCACGCGTCCCCAGCCGCTGCAGCCGGCGGCGCGGAACGCGGCCAGCGACAGCGCGCCGATGCGCGCTTCTTCTTCGCCTTCCATGCCCGGGCAGATGTACTGCGTGTCGTCGGCGATGTACTTGGCGTGGTAGTCGTACCATTCGCCGGCCGGCACGATCCGGATCGAGGGCAGGGCCAGGTCGCCGAGGATGCCCACGGTGTACTCGGCGCCGCGCACCATCTGTTCGGCCAGCAGTTCGCCCGGGTAGCCGGCGGCGAATTCGATGGCGGGAGCCAGATCGGCTTCCGCCAGGATGCGGAACACGCCCACGCTCGACCCTTCGCAGGCCGGCTTCACGAACACCGGGAAGCCGAGCTCGCGCACCGCGGCGCGCAGCGCCGCGCCGGCGTCGGCGGCGCCGCCGGCGACGCGCACGAAACGCGGGGTCGGCAGGCCTTCGGCGATCCACACCTGCTTGGTGCGGATCTTGTCCATGGTCAGGGCCGAGCCGAGCACGTCCGGACCCGTGAACGGGACGCCCAGCGCCCGCAGCAGGCCCTGCACCACGCCGTCCTCGCCGCCGCCGCGGTTGCCGTGCAGGATGTTGAACACGCGGTCCACCCGGCCTGCGCCGATGTCCTCGACCAGGGCCGGGATGCCATCGACCGCGTGCGCGTCCACGCCGCGCGAGCGCAGTGCCGCGAGCACGCCGCGGCCCGAGTCGAGCGAGACCTCGCGTTCGCTGCTGGTACCGCCCATCAGCACGGCAACGCGGCCGAACCGGGCCGGATCGGAGACGCGCTCGGCGGGCACGCGCGGGTTCATCGCGCCACCCCCGGGAACCCGTCGCGCGCCAGTTGCTGGGCGGCGTGGCCGATGTCGCCTGCGCCCATCATCAGCAGCAGGTCGCCGTCGCGCAGCACGTCCGGCAGCACGTCGGCCAGTTCCTGTGCGCCATGGACCACGACCGGATCGATCCTTCCGCGCGCGCGGATGGCGCGCGCCAGCGCCTTGGCATCGGCCCCGGCGATCGGTGCTTCGCCGGCCGGATAGACTTCGGTCAGCACCAGCGCGTCGACCTCCGACAGCACCGCCGCGAAATCGTCGAACTGGTCGCGGGTCCGCGTGTAGCGGTGCGGCTGGAAGGCCACCACGAGGCGGTGCTCCGGCCAGCCGCCGCGCGCGGCCTCGAACACCGCGGCCAGTTCCTTCGGATGGTGGCCGTAATCGTCGACCAGCTGCACCTGCGCGCCCTGCGGCGTCCGCAGCTGCGCCAGCAGGTTGAAGCGGCGGCCGATGCCCTGGAACTTCTCCAGCGCCGCGCCGATCACCGCCGGCTCCACGCCCAGCTGCCAGCCGATCGAGGACGCCGCCAGCGCGTTGAGCACGTTGTGCCGGCCCGGCAGCGCCAGGGTCACCGGCGTGCGCGTGCCATCGGGCAGGCACAGCGTGAAGCGCATCGCGCCACCATGCTGCACCACGTCCTCGGCGCGCACGTCGGCGCCGGCCGAGAAGCCGTAGGTCATCGCATGGCGCGGCACGGACTCGGCCAGTCGCGCCACTTCCGGATCGTCCACGCACAGCACCGACAGTCCGTAGAACGGCAGCCGGTGCAGGAACTCGGAGAACGCGGCCTGCACGCGCGCGAAGTCCCCGCCGTAGTTCTCGAGATGATCCGCGTCGATGTTGGTGACCACGGCGATCAGCGGATTGAGCCGCAGGAAGCTGCCGTCGCTCTCGTCGGCCTCGGCCACCAGCCACTGGCCGCCGCCCAGGCGCGCGTTGGCGCCGGCGGCCAGCAGCTGGCCCCCGATCACGAACGTCGGGTCCAGCCCGCCCTCGGCCAGCACGCTGGCGGTGAGCGAGGTGGTGGTGGTCTTGCCGTGCGTGCCGGCCACGGCGATACCGCGGCGGAAGCGCATCAGTTCGGCCAGCATCTCGGCGCGCGGCACGATCGGGATGCGCTGGGAGCGCGCTTCCATCAGTTCCGGGTTGTCCGGGCGGATGGCGCTGGAGACCACCACGCAGTCGGTGCCCAGCACGTTGGCCGCCGAATGGCCGCGATGCACGGTGGCGCCCATGCGCGCCAGGCGCTGGGTGGTGGCGTTGTCGGCCGTGTCCGAGCCCGAGACCTGGTAGCCGAGCGTGCACAGCACCTCGGCGATGCCGCTCATGCCGGCGCCGCCGATGCCGACGAAGTGCACGCGCGAGAAGGACCGCGCGATGCGCTCCTTGGTCAGGTCACTGGCGGCCAGCAGGCGGCGGATCATGCGTTCCTCCCGAAACCGCCAAAGGTCGGCTCGATGCGCGGGCGCAGGCGGCTGGTGCCGCGTGCGGCGGCGACCGCCGACGGCGGCGCCTGGGTGGTGGGCGGCGGCGGCGCCGATTCGCCGGCCGCGCGCGCGCCTTCGCCGCGCAGTCGCGCGACCTGGCGCTGGGCGCGGTCGAGTTCATAGGACACGCGCAGCAGCAGGCCGACCGCCACGCAGGTCATCATCACGCTGGAGCCGCCCGAGGAAATCAGCGGCAGGGTCAGGCCCTTGGTCGGCAGCAGGCCCAGGTTCACGCCCATCGACACCAGGCTCTGCAGGCCGATCATCAGCGCCACGCCGAAGGCGATATAGCCGGCGAAGTGGCGGCGCATCTCGACGCAGCGGTAGCCGATCCACAGCGCGCGGCCGACCAGCGCGGCGAACAGCGCGATCACGGCCAGCAGGCCGACGAAGCCGAGCTCCTCGCCGATCACGCTGAAGATGAAGTCGGTATGCGCTTCGGGCAGGTAGGAGAGCTTCTGGATCGAGCCACCCAGGCCGACGCCGGTGAGCTCGCCGCGGCCGATCGCCATCAGCGCGTTGCTCAGCTGGTAGCCGGCGCCGAGCTGGTCCTCCCACGGATTCCAGAACGAGGTGATGCGGCGCAGGCGGTAGGGCTCGATCACGGCCACGGCCACCAGCGCGGGCAGCAGCATCAGCACCGGCAGCATCATGCGCTTGAGGTGGCCGCCGCCCAGCACGAGCATGCCGGCGGTGACCGCCAGCAGCATCGTCGCCGAGCCGAAGTCCGGCTGGGCCAGCAGCAGCGCCACCAGCACGATCGCCACGCCGATGGGCTTGAGCATGGCGCCCCAGCCGGCGTTGACCTCGTCGCGGAAGCGCACCAGGTAGCTGGCCAGCCACACCAGGTAGAGGATCTTCACCGCCTCGACGATCTGGAAGTTCGACACGCCCAGGTTGATCCAGCGGCGCGCGCCGTTGACGGTATGGCCCAGGCCGGGCACGAACACCAGCACCAGCAGCAGCGCGCAAAGCCCCAGCAGCGCCTGCGGGTACTTCTCCACCAGTTTCAGATCGGTGCGCATCGCCACGATGCACAGGCCGATGCCCACCGCCAGGAACACGACGTGCCGGACCAGGAAGTAGAACGGGCCCTGGCCGAAGTTCTCAGATACCGCGATCGAACTCGAGGCGACCATGACCACGCCGAAGGCGGCGATGGCCGCGGCGATCGCCAGCAGCCAGCCGTCGTAGCGGCCCTCGATCGCGTCCAGCCGCGTGGCCTGGCTTTCGAACATGCGCGGGTCGGTGGTCGGGGCCATCAGCGCACCTTCAAGGTCGCGAGGCCGACCAGCACCAGGACCACCGAGATGATCCAGAAGCGCACGATCACGCGCGGCTCGGGCCAGCCCTTGAGCTCGAAGTGGTGGTGGATGGGCGCCATCCGGAACACGCGCTTTCCGGTGAGCTTGAACGAGGCGACCTGGATCATCACCGACAGCGTCTCGATGACGAAGATGCCACCCATGATCACCAGCACCAGTTCCTGGCGCACGATCACCGCCATCGTGCCGAGCACCGCGCCCAGCGCCAGCGCGCCGATGTCGCCCATGAAGACCATCGCCGGATAGGTGTTGAACCACAGGAAGCCAAGGCCGGCACCGGCAATGGCCGCGCAGATGATGATCAGCTCGCCCGCGCCGGGCACCGGCGGGATCTGCAGGTAGCGCGAGAATTCGGCGTGGCCCGAGGCGTAGGCGAACACCGCGATGCCGCCGGCGACCAGCACGGTGGGCATGATCGCCAGGCCATCCAGCCCGTCGGTGAGGTTGACCGCGTTGGAGAAGCCGACGATCCAGAAGTAGGCGATCGCCACGAAGCTGATGCCGGCCAGCGGCAGCGCCACCGACTTGAACAGCGGCACGTAGAACGTGGTCGCCGCCGGCACGTCGGCGTACAGGTACAGGTACAGGCCGGCGAGCAGGCCGAAGATCGACTGCAGCAGGTACTTCCAGCGCGACTTCAGGCCGTTGGGGTCGCGCTTGACGATCTTGATCCAGTCGTCGTACCAGCCGATCGCGCCGAAGCACAGCATCACCAGCAGCACCACCCACACGTACTTGTTGCGCAGGTCGCCCCACAGCAGCACCGAGGCGGTGATGGTGAACAGGATCAGCGCACCGCCCATCGTCGGCGTGCCGGCCTTGGAGAAGTGCGTCTGCGGGCCGTCCTGGCGGATCGGCTGGCCGCCCTTGTACTGGGCCAGCTTGCGGATCACCGCCGGGCCCCACCACAGCGACAGCGCCAGCGCGGTGAGCGCGGCCAGGATGCCGCGGAAGGTCAGATAGCCGAACAGGCCGAACAGACCCTCGACCTGCTGCAGCCAGCGGGCGAGTTCAAGCAGCATCGGATTCCCCTGGTGCGCGCGCCAGCAGCGCATCGACGATGCGGTCCATGGCACTGCCGCGCGAGCCCTTCACCAGCACGCGCACGGCCGGATGCAGGTCGGCGCGCAGCCTGGTGGCCAGCGCATCGTGGTTGTCGAAATGGTGGCCGCCCTCGCCGAAGGCCTCGGCGGCGGCGGTGCTCAGCGGGCCCAGGGCGTACAACCGGGTCACGCCGGCGCGGCGCGCGCGGCGGCCGGCCTCGGCATGCAGGTCGATGGCATCGGCGCCCAGTTCGCGCATGTCGCCCAGCACCAGCCAGGCTTCGCCGCCGCCGCCGGCGGCGAGCGTGTCGATCGCGGCGTTGAGCGATCCGGGGTTGGCGTTGTAGCTGTCGTCGATCAGGGTGGCGCCGCCGGCGAGGCGATGGCGCGCCAGGCGCCCCTTGACCGGCTGCGCGGCCGCCAGGCCGTCTGCGATCGCCTCGACCCCGATGTCCAGGGCGAGCGCGATCGAGGCCGCCGCCAGCGCATTGGCGATGTTGTGGCGCCCGCACAGGGGCAGCGCGACCGGCGCCTCACCCATGGGGGTCACCAGCACGAAGCGCGAGGCCTCGGCGCCGGACTCGACGTCGCGCGCGGTCACATCGGCGCTGGCGTCCAGGCCGAAACGCACCAGACGGCGCCCGTGGGCACGCTCGGCGAAGTACGGGGCGAAGGCATCGTCGGCGTTGATCACCGCCACGCCATCGTGGGGCAGCGCATCGTAGATGGCGGCCTTGGTGTCGGCGATGCCGAGCAGGTTACCCATGCGTTCCAGGTGCGCGGGCGCGATGTTGTTCACCAGGGCCACGTCCGGTCGCGCGATCGCGGTCAGGTAGGCGATGTCGCCGCGCTTGCCGGCGCCCATCTCGTAGATCGAGACCTCGGCATCCTCGGGGGCGTCGATCACCGCCAGCGGCAGGCCGATCTCGTTGTTGCGGTTGCCGGGATTGGCATAGGCGCGCAGCGCGCGCGAGACGATGCCATGCGCCAGCTGCTTGACGCTGGTCTTGCCGTTGCTGCCTGTGATGCCCACCACCTTGCCGGCGCGCCCGCGCTGCAGCGCCGTCGCCAGCGATCCCAGCGCACGCTCGGTGTCGGCGACGAGGACCTGCGGCAGCGTCGATCCGACCGGGCGCGAGACAAGGGCGGCGCGCGCGCCACGGGCGGCGGCCTGCGCCAGGTGGTCGTGGCCGTCGAAGTTGGCGCCCTGGAGCGCGACGAACAGCACGCCGCGTCCGTCGTGCGCATCGAGGGTGCGCGTATCGGTCCGCACCGCGTCGACCACAAGGTCTTCGCCCTGCAGGCGGCCCTGGGTCCACTGCGCGATGCGCGTGAGCGGCAGCGGCATCATGCGGCGCCTCCGAGGGCTTCACGCGCGACCACGCTGTCGTCGAAGGGATGCTTGGTCCCCGCCACTTCCTGGTAGGTCTCGTGGCCCTTGCCGGCGATGAGCACGATGTCGCCGGCCCGCGCGCGGCCGATGGCCTCGACGATGGCCGCGCGGCGGTCGCGCTGCACGATCACCCGCGCCGGATCGGCGAAGCCGGCCATGATGCCGGCGACGATCGCGTCGCCGTCCTCGCCCCGCGGATTGTCGTCGGTGACCACGACCTCGTCGGCGAGCCGCTCGGCGATGGCCGCCATCTGCGCACGCTTGCCGGTGTCGCGCTCGCCGCCGCAGCCGAACACGCACACCAGCCGGCCCCGCAGGTGGCCGCGCAGCGACTCGAGCGCCTGTTCCAGCGGATCGGGCTTGTGCGAGTAGTCGACGACGACGAGCGGCTGGTCGCCGCCGCCGAGGCGGTTCATGCGCCCGGCAATGGGCATCAGCTGGCCCAGCACCTGCACGATCCGCCCGGCATCGTGGCCAAGCGCATGCAGCACGCCGGCGACCGCCAGCAGGTTGTCGATGTTGAAGCGGCCCAGCAGTGGCGACTGCACGCGCTGCACCTGGCCATCCAGGTGCAGGTCGAAGGCGATGCCTTCGGCGTCCAGCGCGATGCCGGCCGCGCGTACCTGCGCATCGGCCGAACCGCGGGCGCTGGTCGCGATCACCTGCAGGCTGCCGGGCAGCGAGGCGGCCAGGCGCCGGCCGTAGGCGTCGTCCAGGTTGACCACCGCCGCGCGCAGGCCGGCCGTGGCGAACAGCTTGGCCTTGGCCGCGCCGTAGCGCTCCATGTCGCCGTGATAGTCGAGGTGGTCGCGGCTGAGGTTGGTGAATACACCCAGCGCGAAATGCACCGCATCCACGCGCCCCTGGTCGAGCGCGTGCGAGCTGACCTCCATCGCCACCGCCTGCGCACCCTGCTCGCGCAGCTGCGCCAGCAGCGCGTGGGTCTGCAGCACCAGCGGCGTGGTGAAACCTGTGGGCCGCGCCTGGCCGTACAGGCCGGCGCCGAGCGTGCCGATGGTGCCGGTGCGCGTGCCGCACAGCTCCAGCGCCTGCGCCAGCAGCTGCACGGTCGAGGTCTTGCCGCTGGTGCCGGTGACGCCGATGGTGGTCATCCGCGCCGAGGGCTGGCCGTGGAAGGCATCGGCCATGGCGCCCATGCGCGCGCGCAGGCCCGGCACGGCGATCGCATCGGCCGCCGGCGCCGGCACGTCGGCCGGCACCGGCGGTTCGAACAGGATCGCGGCGGCGCCGGCCTTACGCGCCTGCGCGGCGAAGTGCAGTCCGTGCGTGCCGAAGCCGCCGATGGCGACGAAGGCATCGCCCGGCCGGATCTCGCGGCTGTCGAGCACCAGCCCGGACACCTGCAGCGAAGCGGGCACTTCCGGCACGTCGGGCAGCAGCTGGCTCAGCGGCATGGCGTGGCTCATGGCGCTGCCCCCCGCTGCGCGGCGGGCGCCGCCGACGCGACCGCCGGGACGGCGGTCCCGGCCGCGCGGGCGCGCTTGGCTTCCTCGGCGGCCTGTGCGGCCAGCCAGGTCTCGATGTCGTCCGGCGGCACGTCCATCAGGCGCAAAGCGCCCTCCATCACCCGCGCGAACAGCGGCGCGGAGATCCAGCCGCCACCGTAGGTCGAACCGCCACCGGAGGTGTCGGGATCGTTGATCACCACGGTCACCGAGAAGCGCGGACGATCGACCGGCACCAGGCCGGCGAAATAGGCGATGTAGCGCCGCGAATAGCCGCCACCGGACGACTTGCGCGCGGTGCCGGTCTTGCCGGCCACGTGGTAGCCCAGGATGGCCGCGCGGGTGGCGGTGCCGCCGGGCTCGGTCACGGTCTGCATCATGCGCATGACCTGGGCGGCGATGTCCGGAGCCAGGATCTCCCGCGATTCGCCGCTGTGGCCGCCCTTGATGAAGGTCGGCGTCACCAGCCGCCCGCCGTTGCCCAGCGCGGCATAGGCGCGCGCGATCTGCAGGGGGGTGACCGACAGGCTGTAGCCGTATGACAGCGTCTGCTTGTGCGTGCCGCTCCAGCGCTCGGGCGGTGGAAAGGTGCCGGGCGCCTCGCCGGGGAAGCCGCTGCCGGTACTGGTGCCGAAACCGAAGCGGCGCAGGAACGCGTCGAACTGCGCGTCGGGCAGCAGCTTGACGATCTTCGACACGCCCACGTTGGAGCTCTTGGTGATGATGCCGGTGGTGTCCAGCACGCCGTAGTTCTTGAAGTCGCTGGTGCGGTAGCGCCCGTTCGGGATCCAGCCCGGGCTGGTGTCGAAACGCGTGGTCGGCGTGATCACGCCCGCTTCCAGGCCCGCGGCCACGGTCAGCGGCTTCATGGTCGAGCCCGGCTCGAGCAGGTCGGTGACCGCACGGTTGCGGTAGGCGTCGCGGTTCTCGCCGCTGACGCGGTTGTTGTTGTACGAAGGCAGATTGGCCATCGCCAGCACTTCGCCCGTGGCCACGTCGAGGATCACCACCGAGCCGCTGGCCGCCCCGGTTTCCAGCAGGGTGCGCTTGAGCTCGCGATAGGCCAGGAACTGGATGCGGCGGTCGATGCTCAGCACCAGGTCCTTGCCGGGTTCGGCCGGGCGCACCAGGTCGACGTGCTCGACGATGCGGCCATGGCGGTCGCGGATCACCTTCTGCGCGCCCGGGGTGCCGCGCAGCCATTCGTCGAAGGCCAGCTCCACGCCTTCCTGGCCCTGGTCGTCGATGTTGGTGAAGCCGAGCACGTGCGCGACCGCCTCGCCCTGCGGGTAGAAGCGGCGGAACTCGCGCTGCGAGAACACGCCCGGGATCTTCAGCGCCATGATCTTCTGCGCCACGGCCGGGTTGACGCGGCGATGCCGCGGCACGTACATGAACTCCTTGTCCTTGCGCTGCGAGACGTAGCGGGTCAGGTAGTCCGACGGCAGGCCCGTGGCCTCGGCCAGGCGCTCGATCGCGAGCGGGTTGTTGGCCAGCTCCTGCGGGTTGGCATACAGCGATTCCACCGGCGAGGACACCGCCAGCGGCTCGCCGTTGCGGTCGGTGATCATGCCGCGGGAGGTCGGGATCGGTACTTCGCGCAGGAAGCGCGCGTCGGCCTTCTGCTGGTAGAAGGCGTTGTCGACCAGCTGCAGGTCGACCGCGCGCACCACCAGCGCCGTGGCGCACAGCGCCATCGCCCCGCCCACCAGCATCAGGCGGCCGCGCAGGTTGAACTGGGCGCGCGCGCGCGGCTTCTTGGCCGAACCGCCCGGGGTCCTGACGAACCTCATGGCTGCACCACCACGATCTCGCCGGCGGCGGGGAACTTCATGCCCAGGCGGGTGCGCGCGACCTGGTCGATGCGGTTGCTCTCGGCCCAGGTGGCCTGTTCGAGCTGGAGCCGGCCGAATTCGATGTTGAGCTCGTCGCGCTCGCGCTCGAGCCGGGTCAGCTGCACGTACAGCTCGCGATGCTGGTGGCGCGCATACACCACGCCGATCGCGGAGATCACGCAGGCCACCACCAGCACGGCGACGATCAGCCGGGTCATGCCCCCGCCTCCGCACCAGTTGCGGTGTCGAGCTTCTCGGCCACGCGCAGCACCGCGCTGCGGGCGCGCGGGTTGGCGGCCAGCTCGTCGGGGCGGGCCTTGCCGGCGCTGCCGAGCGCGCGCAGGGTCGGCGAGAAGCCGGTGGCCTCGGGCAGGCGGCGGTTGCCGGGCGGCGCCTTGGCGCGCGCGGTGATGAAGCGCTTGACGATGCGGTCTTCCAGCGAGTGGAAGCTGATCACCGCCAGCCGGCCGCCGGGCAACAACGCATCGTGCGCCGCCGCCAGGCCGCGCTCGAGGTCCTCTAGCTCGCGGTTGACGTGGATGCGGATGGCCTGGAACGAGCGGGTGGCCGGGTTCATGTCGTGGCGCCCACGCGGCACCACCGCGGCGATGAGTTCGGCCAGCTCGGTGGTGCGGGTCAGTGGGCGCGTCGCGCGGCGCTCCACGATGGCCCGGGCGATGCGCCGGCTCATGCGCTCCTCGCCGTAGGTCCACAGCACGTCGGCGATCTCGCGCTCGTCGGCCTGCGCCAGCCAGTCGGCCGCGCTCTGGCCGCTGTCGGGGTCCATGCGCATGTCCAGCGGCCCGTCCTTGCCGAAGCTGAAGCCGCGGCCGGCCACGTCGAGCTGGGGCGAGGACACGCCCAGGTCCAGGAGCACGCCGTCCAGCCCCGCGCGCACCGCGTCCCAGGCGCCGAGATCGGCAAAGCTGCCGCGGCGGATCGCGACGCGCGCGTCCGTGCCGAACTCGCGTTCGGCCACCGCAATCGCTTCGGGATCCTTGTCCATCAGCAGCAGCCGGCCTCCGCTTCCCAACCGTTGCAGGACGCCGCGCGCGTGTCCGCCGCGCCCGAACGTGCCGTCCAGATACGCTCCGTCCTCGACCACGCGCAGCCCTTCCATGACCTGCTCGAACATCACCGGAAGGTGCGCGGAGCGGGCGTCCGCCGCACCCACGGTCACAACTGCAATCCGACCAGGTCGTCGCCGAAATCGTCGTCGCCCAGCGGCGTCTCGATCTGCGCGCGATGCGCCTGCTCGCTCCAGAGTTCGAACTTGTCGCCCATGCCCAGCAGCACGGCCTTCTTCTCGATGCCGACCGCGGCGCGCTGGCTGGCGGGGATCGCGATCCGGCCGTTGCCATCGGGCTCGACGATGGCCGCCGCGCCCACCAGCTTCAGCTGCAGGCGGCGGTTGGCCTCCTTCACCCGCGGCAGCGCGTTGACGCCGTCGCGCACCTTTTCCCAGGCCGCATAGGGATAGATGTAGAGGGAACCCTTCTCGAACGGGTTGTAGGTGATGACCAGCCGGTTGCCGCATTCGGACGCGACGAGGTCCCGGTAGCTGGTCGGAATCGCCAGCCGGCCCTTGTCGTCGATCGCGATGGCGGTCTCGCCCTGGAACACCACGTCCTGCCCGGAGGTGCCCGTCTGCGGCGGGCTTCAGCGCTGGGAAACCACAAAAATCCCGGTTTCCCCACGAAGCGCCACCTTATGGACGGGTCAAAGGGATGTCAACAGCTTTGATGTGGAGATTTCATTAATCCGGTCAATGACTTGCGAGATAGTTCACAGACTTGTTCAAGGCTTATCCACAAGGTGCTGATTAGTCTCAAAAATTGAGAAAAGGCGTCCTTGACACCACCTCGCCCCCAACCTGAACGCGCGGAACTGCCGCCTCCGCCGCCCGACCCAGCGCCCCCGATCTGCGCCACGCGGCCTTCGACCGCGGTGCCGGGCTGCCCGTGAGCCCGGGTCCCGGGCGGCGATGTCTGCCTGCGTCGCAGCCCAGCCCAGCCTGCCCGGCCTGCCCAGCCTGCCGGCCCAAAAAAAAAGCCGCGGACCCCGAAGGGTCCGCGGCCGGAACAGCTCGATCCAGGATCAGAAGCGCTGCTGGTACTTCATGAACACGAAGCGGCCGATGTCGAAACCGCCGTAGTAGGCGAAGCTCGAGTTGGCCTGGTCGAACGAAGGCGCCGCATAGTGGTTGAACACGTTGTTGGCACCCACTGCCACCGTCGCGTTCCACGGGGTCTTCACCGAGAACTGGACGTCATGGAACGTGTTCGAACCGGTGCGGTTCATCGGCACGTTCTGGCCCTGGGTATCGGGAGCCGAGTAGTCCGGATCGGTGCAGAACTCGTCGAAGTAGCACTCTTCCTTCATCGCCGAGTAGTAGCGCATGCCCCAGTTGGCGGCGTACGGACCATTTTCCCAGTTCAGGTTGAGGTTCGAGCGCAGGCGGAAGTTGCCGCCGAAGCTGACGTACACCGATTCGGGCGTGGTCGCTTCGTTGGTGGTCTTCAGGTTGTTCTTGGAGACGTAGGTGTTCTGCCACGTCGCCGCGAAGTTGCCGTACTCGGTCCCCAGGCGGTAGGAGACGTCGAAGTCGAAGCCCTCGGTTTCCTGGTAGCCGGCGTTGCGCAGGCCGTAGGTGAGGTCGTTGACGATACCGGTGGTCGCATCACGGGTGAAGCCCGCGCAGCGCGATTCGACCAGCGCGACGTAGCAGTCGCTCAGGATCTGGTTCGGGCTGTCGCTCACCATCGTGTTGTCGATGGTGATGCTCCACCAGTCCAGCGCCACGCTCAGGCCCGCGACATAGGACGGGCTGTAGACCAGGCCCACGGTCCTGGACGTCGAGGTCTCGGGCGACAGCAGCGCATTGGAGCCGCTGGTGAACGGGACCGGGGTCTGGGCGCCGGGGCCGTCGGTGGGGATGAAGCCCTGCTGCAGCTGGCGATAGCCCGCCGCCACGTCCTGCAGGCAGCGCGGGGTGCCGGCTGCGGTGCCGTACAGGCTGTCGCAGGGGTCACGGAAGCCCTGCGTGAAGGTCTGCGATCCACCGCCGTACAGATCGGAGATCGTCGGGGCGCGGAAGCCCTGGGCCCAGGTGCCACGCACCAGCAGGTCGTCGATCGGACGCCACTTGACGCCGAACTTGCTGTTGGTGGTGTCGCCGAAGGTGTCGAAGTCCGAGTAGCGGCTGGCGACGTTGAAGCTCAGTTCCTTGGCGAAGGCCATGTCGGCGAGCACCGGCACGTTCAGCTCCGCGTAGAACTCGTCGACCGAGTACTCGCCGTAGGTCGGACCCGCGGCCAGGTTGGTCGAGTCGCCCGACTGGGAGATCGCGTCGGGGGCGTAGCCGCCCTTCTCCTCACGGTACTCGTAGCCCACCGCGAAGCCCAGGTCGCCGGCCGGCAGCGTCATGATCGAGCCGGCGAGGTTGGCGAAGTAGCTGGTGGTCTCGGTTTCGCCCAGCGCGTGTTCCTGCTTGAACAGGTACGCGCGCACCGCCTCGTCGTCCAGCGAGTTGGCGACGGCGCCCGTGCCGAAGCCGGCAAAGGGGTTCCAGGGGGTGCAGCCGGCGATCACGTTGCCCGGCGTACCGCACACGATCTGGCCGGTCGCGTCCTGGAAGGACGGACCGACTGCGTTGCGCACGTTGGGCAGGTAGAAGTTGCCGTTGCTGATCTTGCTCAGCTCGTTCTTGTTGTACAGGTAGCCCGTGTTCCAGTCGAACTGGTGTTCGCCGACCTGGAACATGCCGTCCAGCGAGGCGGTGAAGCGCCAGGTGGTCAGCTCGGACTCGGTGACGCGCGGGTTCTCCCAGCCACGACGGCGCCAGTCGGCGGCGCGGCCGTCGCCCAGCGGGTTGAAGTAGCTCTGGCCCGACATCGGGATGCCGACCACGGTCGACTGCAGCGGGTAGCCTGCGATCTGCGCGGTGGACACGCGGTTGTTGTAGCCAAGGTCCGTGGAGAAGCGGACGTTCTCGGAGATGTCGTACTGGCCGTTGACGTAGAGCGAGCGGCGCTCGACCGGCGTGAGCACGTGCATCTGCTCGGCGGCGTTGCTCTTGTCGGCGTCGGTCTGCGGATGGAACGCGCCACCGAGGGCGTTGCCGCCACGGTCGGGTGCATACCAGTCGGCCGCCATCGGCTTGGGCTTGCCGTCCTCGTCCAGGATCGGCGAGCCGTCGGCGTTGCGCTGGACCAGGCCGCTGTTGCGGTTGTAGGTACCCCACTGGCCCACGGCCGAGGGGCTGTACTGCGGGAAGCCCGGGTAGCTGTCGCGGCTGAACCAGCGGTCGCGCGCCCAGACGCCATCTTCGTTGTGGTACTCGCCGGCGATGGTGATCGAACCGCGGTCACCGGCAAAGCCCATGATGAAGTCGTAGTTTTCCTTCGCGCCGTCGCCCTGGCCGTACTGGCCGTAGTAGACGTTGGTTTCCAGGCCTTCGAAGTTCTTGCGGGTGATGATGTTGACCACGCCGGCCATCGCGTCGGATCCGTAGATCGACGAGGCGCCGTCCTTCAGGATCTCGATGCGCTCGACCATGACCGAGGGGATCGAGGACACGTCCTGCAGGCCGTCGGTGGTGATGCCCAGGCGCTTGCCGTTGACCAGCACCAGGGTGCGGTTGGCGCCCAGGTTGCGCAGATCGATGTACTGGCCGCCCACCGCTTCGCCCGAGGACAGCGCGTCGGAGCGGCTGATCGCCGGGGAACCGGCGGCCGTCATGTTCTGCAGGATGTCAGAGACGGTGCTGAAGCCCTGGCCCTCGATGTCCTGCCGGGTGATGGTCAGGACCGGCTGGGCGGTTTCCATGTCCACCTGGCGGATACGCGAACCGGTGACCTCGATGCGATCGAGGTTGGTCGCAGCGCCCGCAGCGTTCTGCGCCAGCGCGGGCAGCGAGACCGCGACCGCGGCGCCGGCGAGCAGGGCCGTGCGGATAGCGTCCCGCAACAAACTTGTCTTCATGATTACTCCAGATCGTTGATGAGCGCGGATCGTTAACTGACCGTTAAAAATCCAGCACGCCGACATTAGGGAGGCCGGCCTCGCGCCGGGTGCCCGCGCAGCGGCTTCGGCGTGCCCGAAATCGCCATCCGGGGTGCCCGCCGCCCTGCCGGCCCCGACGTCACCGCGCCGACCCCAACCCGCGGTCAGCCGCCCCGGACCTTCCTCCGCCTGCAGGCCCCCGGCGGGTCGGCCGGGCCGGGCCGCGCCGCCCGGCCGACCGGACGACCGGACGACCGGGCCGGCCTGGCGCCACCCCGCCAGGGCGTCACGGCCGCCCAGGAACCGCGGCGCCATGCGGTTCATCATCGAAACCTCATCGAAACATCGCGACCCGACGCCAAAACGTGCACCGCTTTTCGCGACTTCGGGCACGCCGGTCCGCAGGCTTCGCCACCGCATTGGGCAAGAGAGAACAGACGTGGTGGTGGAAGTGGATGTCCGGCGTATCGGACAGGGGGGCGGCATCGATCTGACCGGGATGACGCGGGTGCAGTGCGTCCGGGGCGCGGGCCGTGGAAGCTACGCCGTGGTGCCCGCGGGAATGCCATCGCTGTGGTGCGTGCTGCGCGGCAGCCTGGAGATCGGCTGCGCCGACGGTCCATTCCGCGTCGCGGGGCGCCAGTTTCTCGCCCTTCCCGCCGGTTCGACCGTGCGCGCGGTGGGCCGGGAGGGGGCCGACTGGGTGGCGATCGCGCTGCCGGTGGCGGCAGTCGCGACCATCCTGCGCAGCGTCGGGCTGCGGCGCGACCCGGGTCCGCTGCTGTTCTCGACGGTACTGCCGGTCGACCGCGCCCTGCTGCGCGCCGTCGCCACCGCCGTGCGGCAGGCCGGCGCCGGGACAGCGGTGATGGACATCCTGCTGGGGAGCGTCCTGCAGGCCGCGCGCGATGCGCAGGCGCCGACCCAGGCCTGGGTCGCGCGGGCCAGCGGCCGCACCGAGGGCCATCGCCGGCTGACGGTGCAGCGCCTGCTCAAGGCGCGCAACCGCATTCTCAATTCGCCCTTCGACGGCAACGACCTGGCCAGCCTGGCCGCGGCCGCGCGTTACTCGAAGTCGCACTTCCTGCGCAGCTTCCGCGACGTGTTCGGCTGCACGCCGCACGACCTGGTCATCCAGGCGCGGATGGACCTGGCCAAGCACCTGATCGCCCACAGCGACCTGGCCATCTGCGAGATCGCCGCCAGCGTCGGCTACGAGAGCCGGTTCGCCTTCGCGCGCTCGTTCAAGAAGCGCGTGGGCCAGACGGCGGCGCAGTTCCGGCACGACCTGGCGGACGTTGCCTGAACGCGGGATTCGGGCGGCGCCCGGGCGACGAGCGTAGAATATCCCTCCATGATGAACTTCCGCCGCGACTCCGCGGCCCGCAGGCAGCCCGCCGCGGGTGCGCATCGCGGGCCCGGACTGCAGGAAAGCCTTGCCCCAAGTTACAGACGAACGCAGCCGTGAAGGCCGCCACCGTCAGCAGTTGCGCGTCGGCGCGTTCTGCGTCGATGCCGGCGCACTGCAGGTGGAAACGAACGGACAGACCCAGCGCCTGACCCCCAAGGCCATGGGCGTGCTGCTGGCGCTCGCCCGCGAGCCCGGGGTCACGCTGTCGCGCGACGAGTTGCTCGACCAGGTCTGGGGCAGCGTCCATGTCACGCCGGGCGTGGTCGCCCACGCCATCACCGCGCTGCGCAGGGCCTTCGGCGACGATCTGGAGCGGCCGAGCTACATCGAGACCATTCCGCGCATCGGCTACCGGCTGGTGGCGCCGGTGCAGGAACTGGCGGTCCCGGATCCGGGCAAGACGGACCCGGACGCGGACGCCGCGGCGGTCGGCGACGAACCCGCGCCGCACACCGGCAACGCACAAGGCGGCGATGCGGGCCCGGCGCAAACGCCGCCCGCCACCAGCCACACCCTGCCCGAACCCGGGCCCGCGCCCGGGTCGGAGCCCGGGCCCGTGGCGCCGGCGCGGCCGGCCGCCGCAGCCGTCCGGCCGGCTCGCTGGTCGCGATGGTCGCTGTCGCTGGCCGGAGTCCTGGCCCTGGCCACGGGTCTGCTGGCGGTGGCCAGCCTGGCTTGGCGGGACGCCACGCCGACGTCCCGGTCTGGCGCGGCCCTGACGGTGGAAACCCCGCGCCGACTGACCTTCGCCCCGGGCAGCGAAGCGACTCCCCGGCTCGGTCCCGGCGGCGACTGGCTGGTCTACACGCGCCGCGAGCGGCTCCAGGACCCGCCCCGCCTGTTCCTGCAGTCGGTCCATGGCACCGAGCCGATCGAACTGGCCGACGGCGACCATGCCGAACGGCCTGCCTGGTCGCCCAACGGCCGCGAGATCGCCTATGTCTGGCGGTCCGCCGACCACGCCGCCTGCGAGATCCGCTCGACCGGCATCGACGGCGGTGGCCATCTGAAGCTGACCGACTGCCCGCCCCACAGCGTGGTGTACCTGGACTGGAACCCGGCCGACGCCGACCAGATCGCCTACTCCGCGATCATCCCCGGCAGCCCCGGTGGCGCCCGTATCCGGCTGCTGCGGCGGGGCCAGGGCTGGACCCACGAACCGTTCGACTACAGGTCCCCGGCCATGCCGGTCGACGTGTACCCCCGCTTCTCGCCGGACGGCCGCCGCATCGCCTTCCGCCGCGGCGGCAATCCCACCTCCGACCTGTACTCGGTCGCCACGACCGGCGGGGAGGTGACGCGCCTGACCACGCTGCGCTCGGAGATCAGCGGTTTCGACTGGCTGCCCGATGGCTCGGGTCTGGTCTTCTCCTCCAACCACGACGGCGATCGCGCGCTGTATGCGCTCGCGCTGCCGGGCGGGCGCATCACGGCCCTGGGCATCCAGGACGCCAGCTCGCCGGACATCGCCAACCGCGATGGCAGCCTGGCGTTCCAGCTCGAGGCCTGGCGCTCGGCGCTGGCCGAGTACCGCTTGGACAGCGGTACCCGTCGGCTGCTGGCGCCTTCGTCGGGCCGCGATTTCTCCGCATCGACCTCGGCGGACGACAGCAAGGTGGTGTTCGCCAGCGACCGCGACGGCAGCTCGCAGCTGTGGCTGCTGGACCGGCGCGACGGCAGGACCAGCCGCCTCACCCGCCACACGGCGGGCCAGGTGGAGGCGCCGGTGCTGTCGGCCGACGGCCAGCGCGTGCTGTACATGGTGCGGGGACGCGGCCGCCACGAGCTGCACGAGTTCGATCTGGAACAGGGCGTCTCGCACCGGGTGGCGGTGGCCAGCTCGTCGATGCGCAATGCCACCTACGCCAGCGACGACCGCTCGATCTGGTACACCGGCTGGCACGAAGACGGCTGGCGCCTGCATGCCTGTCCCCGCGAGGGCGGCGCATCCAGCTGCAGCGGCCGGCCGACCTCCCTGCCCGCCTTCCGGGTCGAACTGGCCCATCTGGATGGCCGCGCCGCACTGCTGCTGACCGACGGCAATGGCAACGGCCGCCTCAGCGCCGTCGCCGAGGCCGACCTGCGCCCGCTGCCCATCGCCGCGCGCTCGGTCGAGGAGCCTTGGAGGGTGGTCGGCGAAGCGGTGTGGGCGCTGGACATCGGCCGGGCCGGCAGCCCCGTGCTTGTCGAGCATGACCTGCGCGGCGGCAGCCGCCGGCTGGCCACGCTGCACGGGCTGCGCATGCTGCCCGGCGAGGGCTTCCAGGTCAGCGGCGATCGCCAGCGGCTGGTCCTTCCGGTGGTGACCGAGAACAGCAGCGACATCGGCGTCTCGCGCCTGGTTCCCGACGCCGCCTGAGCGCGCGCCGAAACCGCAATTTCGGCAATCCCACTGCGCACCGGGCGAGCCTGTGCGCGGCAGGGGTGGACGCCAGACTTGTCTCCAAGGGCGCAAAAGCCCACCAGTTCAGGCACAACCTCGCGCACGGCCCCCCCTCTCTCTCCCCCTGGGGCCGTGCGCATTTTTTTTGCCCGGCCACCGCGGAGCCGCCGCTGGCCCAGCACGCGCAGATGTTTCCTGGACGCCCCGCATCCGGCCCGGCGGGCGCCGCGGTGACCAGCGCGCATCGCCGATCTCGATCCCCGACACCTGCCGGCTTGCGCCGCAATCCCGAAGCTGGCACGGACACACGCGGCCCGGCCCGCGAGTCCAGGCGCCGGGCAGCGCGCATCGCGCGAACCTGACCAGGCGGACGCCAGCACATCAAAAAGCCCGGCGATGCCGGGCTTCCGTGGTCCCGCGAGCGGTTCGCGATCCGAATGAGGTGGCGGAGCCGGCCTGTAAGCCGGGTTCTGTCGTGGACAGTCATTCCTCTAGGCGCACCGTCACCGGTACGCTCAAGCAACCTACCCGGAGACACCGCGGGCCGCGGCATAGCCTCCCTATTTGGTCTTGCTCCCGGTGGGGTTTGCCGTGCCGGCCTGTTACCAGGCTCGCGGTGCGCTCTTACCGCACCATTTCACCCTTGCCACGCCTCCTGCCCCGCCTTGCGGCGGTGCCGGAGCGTTCGGCGGTATCTTTCTGTTGCACTTTCCGTCGGCTCGCGCCGCCCAGGGGTTACCTGGCACCGTGCCCTGTGGAGCCCGGACTTTCCTCGGCATCCGCAAGGGATGACGCGACTGTCCGGCCGACTCCGCCACGGCCATTGTCGCACGCCCCGCCGCGGCACGGTTTCGCGCTCAGCTTCCGTAGAGCGCCTTGCGCGGCGCGCCGGTGATCTCGGCCGCCAGCCGCGCGGCCGCCGAGGGCGGCAGCTGCGCAGCGAGCAGGGCGTAGACGCGCTGGCCCTCGGCCAGTCGCGCGTCGGCATCTTCGCCGGCGCCTTCCACCACCATCACGAACTCGCCCTTGCGCTGGTTGGCGTCCGCGTTCACTGCCGCCAGCAGCTCGGCCAGGCCGCCATCGAGCACGGTCTCGAACAGCTTGGTCAGTTCGCGCGCGAGCACCGCCGGACGCGCCGCGCCGAAGATCGCGACCAGGTCCTCCAGCGTCTCCACGATCCGGTGCGAGGATTCGTAGAACACCAGGGTGCGGATCTCGCCGGCCAGTTGCCGCAGGCGTTCCCTGCGCGCGGCCGCCCGTGGCGGCAGGAAGCCCTCGAAGGCGAAGCGGTCGCTGGCCAGGCCGGCCACGCTGAGCGCGGCGATGGCCGCGCAGGCGCCCGGCACCGGGCTGACGCGCACGCCGGCCGCGCGCGCCGCGCGCACCAGCCGGTAGCCCGGATCGCTGACCAGCGGCGTACCTGCGTCGCTGACCAGGGCCAGCGACTCGCCGCGCAGCAGCCGCGCGACCACGCGCTCGGCGATCGCCTCCTCGTTGTGTTCGTGCAGCGCCAGCAGCGGCGTGGCGATGCCGAAATGCGACAGCAGCTGGCCGCTGCGGCGGGTGTCCTCGGCGCAGATCGCCGCCACCGCGCGCAGAACCTCCTGCGCGCGCGGCGAAAGATCGCCCAGATTGCCGATTGGCGTGGCGACCACGTGCAGCGTGCCCGCGGCGGGCGGACCGGATGGACCGGTTGGCATCGTCTCTCCCGGGTTGGGACGCTAGAATCAGGGACTATTGTCCACCCGCGGAGCCCGCAGATGCGGCAGATGTCGAAATGGATGTGTGGCGCGGCCCTGGCGGTCGCGCTGGCGGGCTGCAGCACGGTGCGGGTGGTCCGACCGACTGCCGAGGGGCCCGCGGCCCCGGCGCCGGTGGCCGATTCGCAATGGGGCTTCGACGAGACCCGAGCCGGCGGCGAGCGCGACGGCTACCGTCCGCCGACGAAACTGGCGGTACTGCTGCCCATGAGCGGCGAGTTGTCGACCGCGGCCGGCTCCGTGCGCGACGGCTTCCTCGCCGGTTACTACGCCGAGCGCCGCACCAGACCCGAACTGGTGTTCTACGACACCGCCGGCACGCCTTCGGGCGCCATCGTGGCGCGCGACCGCGCGATCGCCGAGGGTGCCGACCAGATCCTCGGCCCGCTGGGTCGCGACGAGGTCTCGACCCTGTTCAATGCAGCGCCGGCCGTGCCGCTGCTGGCGCTCAACCGCGGCAATACCGCCCCGCCCGACAATGCCGCCGACTTCTCGCTGGCACCGGAGGACGAGGGCCGCGCGGCCGCCGCCTACGCGCTGGCGCGCAACGCGCGCCGGGTGCTGGTGCTGAGCAATGGGGACGACCATGCACGGCGCAGCGTCGAGGCCTTCCGCACGGCGCTCGAAGCCGGCGGCGGGACGATCGCCGGCATCCTGGCGATCACCGGCGAAGAGCCGGGCGACCAGACCCCGGCGCTGCGTGCGGCCGCATCGGGCGAAGGCGGCATCGACGCGGTGCTGTTCGCCCTGCGCGGCAGCGAGGCCAGGCTGCTGACGCCGCAGTTGTTCGCGTCCGGACTGGGGCAGAAGCTGCTGGTCGCCAACTCGCAGCTCGCCTCCGGCACCGGCAAGCCCGACGAGGACCGTGCCCTGGATGGCATCGCCTTCACCACCGAAACCTGGACCCTCCGCGGCGTCCCGGGCCTGCCCTCTCCGTCGACCCTGGCCGCCGACCTGCCGACCGCGCGCGGTCCGGCCGCGCGCCTGTTCGCCTTCGGCTACGACGCCTGGCTGCTCAGCGCCCACCTGCAGCATCTGGCGGCCGACCCTGCAGCCAGCGTGGAGGGCGCCACCGGCCGGCTCAGCCTGGATGCCGCCGGCAACGTGCTGCGCGTGCCGGCCTGGGCCACCTTCCGCGACGGCGTGGTGGCGCCGCTGGCCGGCGCCGGCGCCGGCGGCTGAGCGGTCGCCGCGCCGTGGTGCCGTCGGCTCCGCCCCGGGCGCCTGGCGGCATGCGCGGGCGCGGCGCGGAGGTCGAGGCGGCCGCCAGCCGCCACCTGGCCGCCGCCGGGCTGCGTCCGGTCGCCGCCAACGCCGCGGCCCGCGTCGGCGAACTGGACCTGGTGATGCTCGACGGCGACACCCTGGTTTTCGTGGAGGTGCGCTACCGCGGCTCGGACCGGTTCGGCGGCGGCGCCGCCTCGGTGGATGCGCGCAAGCGGCGCCGGCTGGTGCTGGCCGCGCGCCAGTTCCTGGCCATGCATCCGCGCTACGGCCAGGCGCCATGCCGCTTCGATGTGGTGGCCGCCAGCGGCGATCCGGCCGCCCCCGCCCTGACCTGGATCCGCGATGCCTTCCGCGCCGACGATGACTGAGCCGACCGCCCCTGCCGCCGGCCTGGACCTGCCCGACTACGACCTGGTCGACGAGGCCTCGCTGCGCGCGGGCGGCGCGCTGAAATGGAGCGCCTACCCCGACTGCATCGGGGCCTTCGTGGCCGAGATGGACTTCGGCACTGCACCGGCCGTGGCCGCCGCCCTGCACCGGGCCATCGACGACGGGCGCTGCGGCTATCCCACCCCGGCGCTGGCGCTGGATCTGTCCCAGGCCTGCGCCGGCTGGCTGCGCGCCAGCTGCGGCTGGGAGGTCGACCCGGCCCGCATCCATGCCGTGGGCGACGTCCTCGCCGGGCTGGAGGTGGTGCTGCGCCACTTCCTGGCACCGGGAACGCCGGTCGTGCTGCCCACGCCGGCCTACATGCCGTTCCGGCCACTGCTGGACCTGCACGGGCACCCGGTGATCGAAGTCCCGCACCTGCGCCCGGACGCCGGCTGGTCGATGGACCTGGCCGGCATCGAGCAGGCGCTGCGCGATGGCGCCGGCCTGGTGCTGCTGTGCAATCCGCACAATCCGACCGGCCGGGTCTTCGAGGCCGGCGAACTGCGCGCCCTGGCCGAGGTGGTCGAGCGCCACGGCGCGCGCGTGTTCTCCGACGAGATCCACGCCCCGCTGGTCTATCCCGGCCGGCGCCACATCCCCTATGCCAGCGTGGGCGAGGCCGCCGCCCGCCATGCGGTGACGGCCGTGGCCGCATCCAAGGGCTGGAACCTCGCCGGACTCAAGTGCGCGCAGCTGGTGTTCTCCAGCGATGCCGACCTGGATCGCTGGCGCGGCATGGCGCTGCTGGCCGGGCACGGCGTGGCGGGGCTGGGGATGATCGCCTCGGTGGCCGCCTACCGCGACGGCGGCCCATGGCTGGGGCACGTGCTGGGCTACCTGCAGCGCAACCGCGACCTGCTGGCCGACTGGCTCGCGCGGCACTGGCCGCAGGCCGGCTTCGCCGCGCCGCAGGGAACCTACCTTGCCTGGATCGACTGCCGCCGCCTGCCCCTGCCGGCCGACACCGCGCCTGCGCGCTTCTTCCTGCGCCAGGCGCGGGTGGCGCTGACCGACGGGCGCGACTGCGGCGAGGCCGGCGCCGGGTTCGTGCGCATGAACTTCGCCATGCCGCGCCCGCTGCTGCTGCAGGCGCTGGAGCGGATGGGCGAGGCCCTGGACCGGGACGGCTGAGCCGGGTGGTGGCCGGCGGTCGCTGGGCGCACGCGGCCACCCGCCGCGATGCATGCGCTCATCGCCGCCCGTACCGGGGCAGCCGGCCGCTTGCCGCTACGCGAAGTGCGCGTAACCGCCGCGCGAGGTCGGCCAGGGTTCGCCCCTGTCGTCGACCGCCACCACGTCCTGCCCCGCCGTGATGCGGCCGATGCGGGACGCCGCCGTGGCGGCCTGCGCCAGCACCTGCGCCACCGCGTCGCGCGCCTCGCGCGGGGCGGTGAAGCACAGTTCGTAGTCGTCGCCGCCGCAGGCCTGCCAGGGCCAGCGCAGCGCGGCGGCGAAGCGGGCCAGCGCCGGCGAGGCCGGCAAGGCCGCCAGTTCGATGCGCGCGCCGACGCCGCTGGCGCGGCATATGTGGCCCAGGTCGGCCAGCAGCCCGTCGGAGACGTCGATGCAGGCGTGCGCGAGGCCCGCCAGCGCGCGCCCGGCGGCGATCCTGGGCGTGGGCCGGTCGAGCCGCGCGCGCAGGGCGCGATCGCTCACCGCGCCGGCGCCCATGGCCGCCAGCGCGGCCGCGGCATCCCCCAGATGCCCGGTCACCCAGACATCGTCCCCCTCGCGCGCGCCATCGCGGCGCAGCGCCGCACCGGTGGCCACGAAGCCGTGCACGGCCACGCACACCGACAGCGGGCCGCGCGTCGTGTCGCCGCCGACCAGAGCCACCGAGTGCTCTTGCGCCAGCGCCAGGAAACCATCGAGGAAACCGTCGACGAAGCCCGCGTCCGCCCCGGGCAACGACAGCGACAGCGTGCACCAGGCCGGTTCGGCGCCCATCGCCGCGAGATCGGACAGGTTCACCGCCAGCGCCTTCCAGCCGATGTCGGCGGGCGCGGTGCTGGTCGGGAAATGCACGCCGGCGTTGAGCGTGTCCATCGACAACGCCAGTTGCGCGCCCGGCGGCGGCTGCAGCAGGGCCGCGTCGTCGCCGATGCCCAGCACCACGTCGGCGCGGCCGCCGGCCCGGTCCCGGATGCGTGCGATCAGGTCGAATTCCATCGCTTGCATGCCGGCGCGCGCCCTCCGGGACCGGCTAAGGGCGCGGCGACCGGACTTCGGCCGCGCGCCACGCCGCGGCGGCGTGGTCGAGCACGCCATTGACGTAGGTGTGGCCGTGCTCGGAGCCGAAGCGCTTGACCGTCTTGAGCGCCTCGTCGATGACCACGCGGTAGGGCACGTCGAGCCGGTGCTGCAGTTCGTACGCGGCGATGCGCAGCATGGCCCGCTCGATCGGGTCGACCTCGTCGATCGTCCGGTCGAGGAAGGGCTGCAGCGAGGCATCCAGCGCCCTGCGGTGCTGGCCGACGCCACGCACCAGGTCCTCGAAATATTCCAGGTCGGCGACCTCGTGGGCCTGTTCATGGGCGAACTGCGCGATGGCGTTGTTCGCATCCACGCCCGAGAGCTGCATCGCGTACACCGCCTGCAGCGCGCGGCGGCGCGAGCGCGTGCGCGCGACCGGATCGACGCCGTCGCGGCGCTGGGGTCCCCGGTTCAAGACAGTTTCTCCTGCAGGTTGGCCATCTCGATCGCGACCAGCGCGCATTCCTCGCCCTTGTTGCCGTGGCTGCCGCCGGCGCGGCGCTCGGCATCCTCATGCGCATCGACGGCCAGCACGCCATTGGCCACCGGCACGCCGTGGTCGAGCGCCACGCGCATCAGCGCCTGGCTGCAGCCGTCGGCCACCTGCTCGAAATGGCGCGTGTCGCCACGCACCACGCAGCCCAGGGCGACGAGCGCACGGTGGCCGCCGCGGGCGGCCAGTTGCCGCGCCGCGAGCGGGATCTCCCAGGCGCCCGGCACGCGCACCACGTCGACCGCCGCCTCGTCCACGCCGTGGTCGGCGAAGGTCTTGCGCGCGCCAGCCACCAGCGAATCGGTGATCCGCGGATTCCAGCGACTGGCGATGATCGCGAAGCGCGCGCCGTCGGGTGCGCGCAGATCGCCTTCGTAATGGCTCATGCCTGGGAGGTTCCGGAAGGGGGATGGAATTCTACCGCGGCGGGCGCGAACTCCGCCCCGCCGCGGCAACGGGGCGGCGCCGCGGCTACGGCGCCACGTACCCGACGATTTCCAGGCCGAAGCCGGCCAGGCCGATCTGGCGACGCGGCGTGCCCAGCACGCGCAGGCGGCCGAAGCCCAGGTCCTGCAGGATCTGCGCGCCGGCGCCGTTGCGCCGCCATTCGCCCACCGTCCCGGCGCGCGCGAGGGGGCCGGGCGCCGCGTCCTGCTGGCGGATGCGGGCGAGCAGCGCGTCGGGATCCTGCGGCTCGTCGAGCAGCACCAGCGCGCCCGCGCCTTCGCCGGCCAGCATCGCCAGCACATCGCCGGTGGCCGGGCCGAAATCGCCGCGCCGCCAGTGCAGCGCATCTGCCAGCGGATTGAGCGGCTGCACCCGCACCAGCGATGCATGCGCCGGATCCGGCGTGCCACGCACCAGGGCGAAATGCAGGGCCGGGCCGAGCCGGTCGCGGTAGGTGACCAGGCGGAAAGCGCCCTGTCCAGTCTCGATCTCGCGCTCGTCCACGCGCTCGACGGTGTGTTCGGTCTCGAGCCGGTAGCGGATCAGGTCCTCGATCGAGCCGATCTTCAGCCCGTGCTCGCGCGCGAACACCTCCAGTTCCGGGCGCCGCGCCATGCTGCCATCGGCGTTGAGGATCTCGACCAGTACCCCGGCCGGCTCCAGCCCCGCCAGCCGCGCCAGGTCGGCGGCCGCCTCGGTGTGGCCGCTGCGCGCCAGCACCCCGCCGGGTTCGGCCATCAGCGGGAAGATGTGGCCGGGCTGGGACAGGTCGGCCGGCCGGGCGTCCGGACGCACCGCGGTGCGGATGGTGTGGGCACGGTCGTAGGCGGAGATGCCCGTGCTCACGCCCTCGGCCGCCTCGATGCTCACGGTGAAATTGGTGCGGTGGCGCGAGGTATTGGACTGCACCATCGGCGGCAGGCCCAGCTGCGCGCAGCGCTCGCGGGTCAGCGACAGGCACACCAGCCCGCGTGCGTGGGTGACCATGAAGTTGATGTCGGTCGGCCGCACCAGCTCGGCGGCCATGATCAGGTCGCCCTCGTTCTCGCGATCCTCGTCGTCGACGATCACCACCATGCGGCCGTTGCGGATCTCCTCCAGCAATTCGTTGACCGGCGCGAAGCTCATGGCCGCCCCTCCGCCTGCGCGGCCAGCAGCCGCTCCACGTGCCTGGCCAGCAGGTCGACCTCGAGGTTGACCGGGTCGCCCTGCGCCGTGCCCGGGAACGCGGTGTGCGCCAGCGTATGCGGAACCAGGGTCACCTCGAAGCCGGCCGCGTCCACGGCGTTGACCGTGAGGCTGACGCCGTCCACGCAGATCGACCCCTTCAGCGCGATGTAGCGCAGCAGCGACGCCGGCGCCGCGAAGCGCCAGCGCTGCGCGCCGTCTGCCACGGCCTCGATCGCGGTCACCGCCCCGCGGCCATCGACATGGCCGCTGACCAGGTGCCCGCCGAGGCGGTCGCCCATGCGCAGCGCGCGCTCCAGATTCAGCGCCCGCCCTTCGGGCAACTCGCCCAGCGTGGTCAGCGACAGCGTCTCGGCTGAGACGTCGGCCTCGAAGTGCGCATCGTCGAAGGCCACCACGGTCAGGCACGCGCCATTGACCGCGATGCTCTCGCCCAGCGCCACGTCCGCCGCCGGCAGCGTGCCGAAGGCGAACCGCAGGCGCGCATCCGCCCCGCGCGCCTGGCGCGAGACCAGCGTGCCGACGCCCTGGATCAATCCGGTGAACATGATTCCGTTTCCCGCATGGCGGCAAACGCCCAAAGGGCAAGCCACGCCCGGCACGGCCGCGCGCGGTGGTCTTCTTTCATCCGGACTATGACCGTCGGCCCCGGATTCGGACCGGGTCTGCTGACCCCGCATGCATCGCACGCGGGCGCTCGCGGGCTCGCGGGCGGGTCGCGACCGCGACCTTCCGCCTACCGCCGGTGGGGACTTCCACCCCGCCCTGAAGACATCTGCATTGTGGATGCCGGCCCTGGCCGGCCCGCGCATTCTAGCCCACCCCGCCCCGGGCCGCCGCCGTGGCCGCGGCGCGGCGATGTCCGGCCAGCACCGTGTCGATGACGCGGCTGGTGCGTGCGGCCGACTCGCCGGTGGAAGGACAGGCGCCCTGCCCGCGCAACTGCGCCACCACGGTTTCCACCAGGGGCAGCTGGATGTGGCGCGGATTCGCGATCGCGAAACGCTGCGTGCCATCGGCGGCTTCCAGTTCCACCGGCGCCTCGTCGAAGGTCGCGAAGCGCAGGCGCCCGGCATCGCCGAGGATCTCGACCAGGTCGCGCCGCGCATCGCTGCAGAAATCCCATTCGCCGCTGCCGCGCAGGCCGCCTTCGAAGCCGAAGGACATCGACACCCGGTCCTCGGCGGCGGACGGCCCCCGCGACGAGGCCTGCCCGGCGACCTCCTGCAGCGGGCCGAACAGGAAGTCGAGCAGGTCCAGCGTATGGCTGCCCAGGTCCACGAACAGGCCGCCTCCGGACACCTCCGGACGCAGCCGCCACGGCAGCGTCTCCGCCCCGGCCAGGCGCGGGTCGGGCGTGCGATGCAGGCGCACCCGCACCTCCCGCGGCGTGCCGATGGCGCCTGCGGCGAGCAGGTCGCGCACCTTCAAAAAGCGCGGCAGCGCGCGCCGGTAATAGGCCACGAACAGCGGCATGCCGGTCTCGCGGCTGGCGGCGAGCATCGCCTCGCATTCACCGCCATCGAGCGCCATCGGCTTTTCCACGTAGGCCGGCTTGCCCGCGCGCATGGCGGCGATCGCATAGCGCGCGTGGGTCGATGGCGGCGTGGCCACGTATACCGCGTCCACGTCCGGGTCCCCGATCAGCGCCTGCGCGTCGTCGTACCAGCGCGGCACGCCGTGCCGGCGCGCGTAGTCCTGCGCCCTGGCGCCATCGCGGCGCATCACCGCCAGCAGCGAGGACCCCGTGGCCTGCTGCAGCGCCGGCCCGCTCTTGACCTCGGTGACGTCGCCGCAGCCGACGATGCCCCAGCGCAGCGTCACGGCCCGGTCTCCCGGCCTGCTGCGCAGCGTCGGCGACAGGCGATGGCCGGGGCGGGCATGCCGGCTAGGCCTGCGTCTGGGCCTGGGGCTGCAGGCGCAGCCGCAGGTCCTCGCCGACGCGTCGGCTGTCGATGACCGTCATCCGCAGGCGCTGCGCCATCTGCGTGAACGCCAGCCCGCCCAGCAGCGGCCGCGCCGTGTCGCCCAGCACCACCGGCGCGACGTAGAGCAGCAGTTCGTCCACAAGGTCCGCGTGCAGCAGCGCGCCGGCCAGGGTGGCCCCGGCCTCCACGTGCACCTCGTTGACGCCGCGCCGCGCCAGTACGGCCAGCACGGCCGCCAGGTCCAGTCCGCCGTCCCGGACCGGCACCGCCTCCCGCTCCGCGGCCAGGCCTGCGGGCGGCGGAGCGTCGGGCCCGTGCAGGTACAGCGTCGGCGCGTCGCCCGCGCGCACCTTGCCGCGCGCGACCGTGTCCAGGGCCGGATCGAGCACCACGCGCAGCGGCGGCACGAACTCGCGCGCCTCGTCCAGGCGCACGGTCAGCGAAGGATCGTCGGCCAGCACGGTGCCGGCGCCGGTGAGGATC
>Ga0233369_1000129_pt1 | contig 38463 bp, 35 predicted proteins | sample ElkDunMinimDraft_26_FD_191537 | JGI IMG/M metagenome (GOLD analysis project Ga0233369, IMG submission 191537) | Fecal eukaryotic communites from dung pellets of Tule Elk in California, USA - Elk Dung D16 | ecosystem: Host-associated > Mammals > Digestive system > Large intestine > Fecal | place... | reverse complement strand
AATTAGGTATTTTATTATATATATAGGCAATTAAGTTATTCAATGCCTAATATTATAGATTAAATTAGATTTATGAGTTTTTTTTCTAAGTTATTTGGTTCTAAAAAAGTGTCGGGTGATAAGGTTAGATCATTAGGTAAATTAGCATTTTTAGAAGTAGATATGCATAATCATTTATTACCAGGAATTGATGATGGTAGTTCTTCAGTAGAAGAATCTATTGAATTGATTAAGGGGTTAAATGGATTAGGATTTCAACATTTTATTTGTACACCTCATATAATGGAGGATGTACATCCGAATACAAAAAGTTCAATACAATCTGCATTTAAGTCTTTAAGTGCAGAGATTATTAATAATTCAATTAAAACTAAAATTTATGCAGCTGCAGAGCACATGATTGATAATGGCATAGCACCTTTAATTGCTAAAGATAATTTATGTGTAATGCCTGGAGGATATGTTCTTATTGAGATGTCTTATTTATCGGAATCAAATTCGCTTTTTCAAACAATTTTAGATATTCAAAATTTAGGTTATAAACCAATTTTAGCTCATCCAGAACGTTATAATTATTACCATTACAATTTTGATATGTATAAAAAAATCAAAGATGCTGGATGTCTTTTACAATTAAATTTATTGTCAATAAGCCGCTATTACGGAACAGAAGTAAAAGTAGCCGCTTTAACAATGCTAAAATCTGGTATGTATGATTTTGTTGGTACAGATTTACATCACCAAAAACATTTAGCCGCATTACAAGAAGTAGTTGCTAAATATCCTATGCGTGATTTATTAAGTACATGTAATATATTAAATCCTACGCTATTAAATCATCTAAATGATGATGCATCGATCGCTACAGGATAATTTTATAATATTAAATGGGTAACTAGGGTGGAAATATTTTTCCACCTTTTTTTTTGCTATGCGTAATTTAGAAGAGTATTTTCTAAATTTGGGATAATACGTATTATATAAAGGTTAATAATTTGATTACAAAGGAGACGATAGATAAGGTTTTAGATGCTGCTCGTATAGAAGAAGTAGTGGGTGATTTTGTTGATTTAAAAAAGAGAGGCACTTCACTTATTGGTAATTGTCCTTTTCACAATGAAAAAACCCCATCATTTCACGTATCAGTTGCTAAAGGTATATACAAATGTTTTGGCTGTGGTGTCGGTGGTGATTCACTAAAGTTTGTGATGGAATTGGAGAAGTTCTCCTATCCGGAAGCAATTCGATACCTTGGCAATAAATACGGAGTAGAAATCGATGAAAAAGAACGTAGTCCTGCGCAACTAGCGGCTCAAGACAAGCGTGAAAGTCTATATATTCTGAGCCAATGGGCTGGTAAATTCTTTAAAGAAAACTTATGGGAGTCTGATTTCGGTAAAACTATTGGGTTATCATACTTCAAGGAAAGAGGATATCGCGAAGATATAATCAAAAAATTTGAATTAGGATATTCACCAGAGCAGTGGACAGCTTTAGTGGATGAAGCAAAAAAGGCAGGTTTTCAAGAAGACTATTTGAAAGATATTGGATTAGCTATTGAACGAGATGATAAATCACTTTACGATCGTTTCAGAGGGCGTGTTATTTTCCCAATTCACAATCTGACAGGGAGAATTATTGGATTTGGAGGACGTACGTTAAAAACAGAAAAAACTGTACCCAAGTATGTCAATTCACCTGAATCTGATATTTATCATAAATCCGATGTCCTTTATGGGTTAAATTTTGCCAAAAAGGCTATTATGGATGCCGACCTCTGCTATTTGGTAGAAGGGTATGCCGATGTTATTGCAATGCATCAGACGGGTGTTGAGAATGTAGTATCATCGTCAGGAACTTCATTGACTACGGGCCAAATTAAATTAATTTCCCGATTTACAAAAAACGTTGTAATACTGTACGATGGTGATGCTGCAGGTATTAAAGCATCATTGCGTGGTACGGATATGTTATTAGAAGAAGGGCTGAATGTAAAAGTTCTTTTGTTTCCGGACGGAAATGACCCCGACTCATATGCTAAGCAGGTTGGTTCTACAGCCTTTAAAGAATACATTGAAAAAAAACAGGAAGATTTTATTTTTTATAAAACAAATATTCTACTAAAGGATGCGAAAGATGATCCGATTAAGAGAGCAGAAGTCATTCGTGAAGTAGTTGAGAGTATTGCATTAATTCCTGATGAAATCAAAGTTTCGGTCTTCATAAGACAATGTAGTTCTTTATTAGATATCGAAGAGCGTATATTACTTAGCGAGCTAAATAAAATCAGGCTCAATAATGCTAAGGCTCAAGATAAGAAAACATTACAAAATAGAGCTCAAGTGGCTTTTCAATCTCCTCAGGGAGATTATCCTGGTGAGATGCCACCTGCAGATTTTTTCTTAACAGAACAGGAAAAAGTTGAAGCAGGAATTAGCGCAAGTCCTGCACAGCGAATTGTTACCGCCGAACTCTTACAAGAAAGAGAAATTGTACGCATCTTATTGAATTATGGCAGAGAATTGGTGACTTGGGAAGGCGATGGAGACATACCTGTTGCTCCATATCTTCTCGGTAGTTTGGATGATATTGAATTTGAAGACTCAAGTTGCGGCAAAATCATAACGGAGTTTAAGAAACAAGCTGAAAATTATGAAGTGCCTGATGCAAAATTCTTTATCTCATCCGAGGATCGAGGTGTTTCAGAATTAGCAGTGGACTGCATTGCATCCAAATATGAAATTAGTGCAAATTGGAATGATGATAAACGTAAAATTTATGTAACACAAGAAATCGAGCACTTGCAAGAATTGGTTATACAGGCCATTTATCGTATCAAAAAGCGTAAATTTTCTCGAGAAATGCAAAAGGTGCAAGAAGAGCTTAAAAAAAATCTTTCACCAGAAGATATGGAGATCGAGTTACATAAATATCAAAAGTTAAAAGAGGCAGAGAAGATGCTCGGGCAACTTTTAGGAAATATTGTAATTAAATAATTCGTTCTTATTATTCATAGTGATGGCAACTCATATACAATATGGAAAATTCAGGGAATGACTAGCAGTTTCCTATCTAGATAATATTTGTTAAGACATTTATGCAGTCTATTGGCTATAGAGTTACTAAGAAATCAATCTTGTCACTAAAAACCATTTAACATTGGTTTTCCAGAATTAAAAATTCCTTAGTCGAATTATTGTATCATGTTGGGGATTTTGTCGAGAGGAAAAAGCAAAAAATCTTATTGAAACGCTGAAGGCATAAATAGAGTTAAATAATTGAAAAGAAGAAGTTCGATTTGATATTGTATCTGTATATTTAGATTTAAACAGATTAGAATTAATCAAATATGCTTTATAGAGCAACTAAACTAATATAACATGCGTATAAAATTACTTTCAGGTATATCATTAGCTATTATAATAGCAATAGCAGGGTGTAAATCTCAGCAAAGAAAATTTGAGTTTGTGCATCCAGAATCGGGACAACGTGTAGCATTTGGGGAGAAGGTGAAGTTGAAACTGAATTTCCCGAGTACATCTTTAGATTCAGTTGTATACTCTATAGATGGCCAGCCATTTGTTACTAAGACAGATACAGGAAGTGTTGTATTTGACACCAAACAATATGGATTCGGAGATCGCTCTTTATCTGCAAAGATATATGCAGAAGGTAAAGAAGATATCGCTTACAGCAATGTATTGGTACTTCCTCCTAATGCAAAAAACTATTCCTTTGAGGTAGTAAATGAATTCCCGCATGATACCAAAGCATATACACAAGGGTTGCAATTCGCAGAAGGAGTATTATATGAAACTACGGGAGGGCCCGAGGATTTGGCTAGTGATGGAGTCGTGACGTCAATTCGAAAAGTTGATTTAAACACAGGAAAAGTTTTAAAAATTGAAAAACCTGATGGATTTTTTGGCGAAGGTATGACAATCGTTGAAGATAAAATTGTTTTTCTCAGCTGGCAAAATAAAAAAGGGTATTTTTATTCTAAAGATTCTTTTAAGAAATTAAAAGAGTTTAATTACCAGAATAGCTTAGAAGGTTGGGGTATTACTAATGAGGGTACACGACTTATAAAGTCTGATGGTACTAATAAATTATATTTTTTGAATTCTAATACAGGAAATGAAGAGGGATTTATTACCGTTTATGATGAAAACGGGAAAGTAGATTTGCTGAATGAATTAGAATACATTGATGGAAAAGTTTATGCTAATGTTTACGGCAAAGATATCATTGTAATTATTAATCCTCAAACGGGTGCGGTTGAAGGTCGTATTAATCTTGTTGGCTTATACACCGAAGGTCGTTCTGAAATCAATAATGAATTGAATGGTATAGCATATGATGCTGCAGGTAAAAGGTTATTTGTAACTGGGAAACTTTGGCCGAAATTATACGAGATTAAACTGGTTGAAAGATAAATTATAAGGCAGTGATTTCACTGCCTTTTTTATGGCCTGAAATCTCCATTACTAGTGGAAAATTTAATTTTATCATTTAATTCAATGTTTTCATTTTTATTCTGCTCTTCTAGACGATCTGGATAAAGAATGCCAAATAAATGATCTACTTCATGCTGGAATATTACGGCAGTAAAACCCTCGATGTTTTCTTCGATAATATTTCCATTTTTGTCCCAGTATTGCAATCGAATAGCGTAGCTTCTAATCACATCCTCCCGTCTATCGGGAATAGACAGACAACCTTCAGTACCTAGACGAGTCAATTTTGATCGCCAAATAATCTTCGGATTTATATAAAATTCGAAAGGTTCACCTGCTTTATCAAATCGCTGCACCCATATCAAATTTTTATTGATTCCAACTTGAGGAGCTGCTATGCCGACACCAGCATGCTCTGGAGCTTGGACCGTCGCAAGCATTCTTTTTTCTAAATTTTCTAATAATGGATCATCAATTTTGACATCCTGAGAAATAGCTTTTAATACCGCTAGTTCTTTCTTATCTGTAGTTAGGTAAACGTGCAATTTGCTGTTAACATCCCCATTTAAAATAAGTGCTTTTTCTTTTTCAGTAAAGTTCTTTGCCATAGATTTATTGACTGGTCTTTCGTTCTTTGGTCCTATATATGCTTTTTCACCAGCTAAAATAGGTGTATTAAGTGCATTTTCTGCTGGCGGTTGTGGACATCTATATCCAGAGCTGTAGGCACAATACGGATTGTATGCTTTATTAAAATCAATTGTGATTTTTCCGTTCACCACATTTGAAGCATCTAATTCAATGTATCTGCCACCAGCGTATGTCTCATTTCCATTTGTCTCATCTATGAAAGGTAAGAATAAATAATCCTTATACAGCGGATTTTGAAACATAGCTGCACTCTGATAAGCTGTTAATGTGTGTTTCTCCCCCAAAATTTGGAAATGAAGTAGTGCATATCGTTTATACTCATTGCTAGTGCCGTCGTAAGTCGGCATTCGAAAAGGCTTTTCACCGAGTAGTATTTCTACCTCTGCCTGCACAATAAAGCTTTCGTTTGCAGGATAGTAATTCAAGTAGCCAATATTTTCTTTACGTAATGGGCCAAAAGTATCCTTCTCAAATTTGGATTTTAATTCGCTCCTATATGAGTCAATCTTTTGTTCATAATTTTGAGCATTACTTACAAATGGCAAAAGAAATGATAAAAGGTATATGATAATTCGCATATAAAGTATTATATACTACCAAAGTTATAGATTTTTATCATCAATAATGAATTGTACCTTTGTTAAAATTTTTGAGCTTATGCGATTAATGGCATTTGATTATGGTACAAAGCGTATTGGGATTGCTGTAACAGACCCCTTGCAAATCATTGCAACTGCGTTGACAACTGTACATCCTGATGATATATTTAAATATTTGAAAGATTATTTGCAACAAGAGCAAATAGAAACATTTGTAGTTGGTAGACCTCTGCAAATGGATGGCACAGATTCCGAATCAGCACAACATGTTGTTGGATTTCTAAGAAAATTAAAAAAGGAATTCCCAACAATCAATGTTGTAGAAGTAGATGAGCGTTTTACTTCAAAAATGGCCTCCTCAGCTATCGCGCAATCGGGGATGAAAAAGAATAAAAAGCAAAATAAAGGTTTGGTTGATACGATTTCTGCAACTATTATTTTGCAAACATATATGGATACAAAAGGATTTTAAAATAATGGCATTAAAAGATATTTCATTTTTTTCAGAAGATATTGATTTCATTCTCAAGGATAAAACAAAAATTCGAAATTGGATAGGAGAAACAATCAAATCTGAGGGATTCAAGCGTGTAGGTGAATTAACATTTGTGTTTTGTTCTGATGATTATTTATTAGATATCAACAAGAAATACTTAAACCATGACACATACACTGATATTGTAACGTTTGACTCTTCGGAAGATGAAGATGTGATTTCTGGAGATATATTTATATCTATAGATAGAATTCGTGAAAATTCTGCAAAATTTGCTGTTACCGAAAGAGATGAATTACACCGTGTAATTATTCATGGCGTATTACATTTATGTGGTTATTATGACAAGAAAAAGGAAGATAAGCAACTCATGACTTCAAAAGAAAACGAATATCTAGAAAAGAGATCATTCTAAGAAAATTTCTAGAGTGAACTTTAACAGTTCACTTTTTTTATAGGATTGTCACATCGATTAGGTATATTGTGATGTTGTTATGCCATATTTTCGAAGTATCAGAAGTATCAGATACTTAATAGTATTTTTAACATTAAATATTAATATTTCTTCTCAAGCACAATCATTGAACGTTAGCTTATGTATTTTGGTCTGAATTCAGAAGCCAGTCATTTAACTATTTCTGCACATCACAAAATGAATTGGAATAAATAAAAACGGCCTAATATTAAAAAAATAACAGGCCGTTTTAAATATAATTTGTTTTGTTAGAATTGTTAATTACCAAGTAATATTACAGCTCTACTTAAACGAGGATCGTTATAATACATGTTTTCAACACCGCCATGATGGCTAATTGTCAATTGCGAAGAAGAAACCCCAAACTCTCTAACTAGTACGTTATATATTGCTTCAGCACGCTCTCTACTTAATCTTTCATTTGTAGCAAGTGTACCAGTTCCTTTATCTGCGTAACCTGAAATATTGTAAACTACATTAGTATTTCCTTCCTTAATTGCCTTGGCAAAAAATCCTAAATTAACACGAGCCTCATTACTTACGGTACTCTTATTAATAGGGAAAGTAACTAAGATTGGTGCAACAAGAACATTTTTTTCTATTTTAACATCTGTAATATCTTTACTGTTAGCTTCTGCTAATTGCTTATTTAAGGCGTCGTTATCATTTGCTAATTTATTTACTCTTTCACGTAAAGCATTTAATTCAGCCTCATCATATGTTATTATCTCTACAATTCTTTCTTTATCCCAAACACGTTTGCCTATATTGTAAGCTAAGCCAATAGTTCCAGCTACAACTCCATCTTCTTTACGACCTCCAGGTTCTCCATCAAAATCATCTTTAAATAAAGAACCTCTCAGATCTAGAGTTAAATTTAAAGCATTAGCTAATTTAAATGTATTGTAAAAACCTAAATTTATTGATGGCTCGCTTTCAGCAGGCTCTTCATTTACCCAACCCCATCCAAATCCAGCGAAAAATGAGGTATTGAAAAAGCGGTCCTTATTATAACCATTAAATATGTTAGACAGATTGAATAATACATCACCATGTATATGGTTATATTTAAATCTTTGTACTTCTAAAATATTTAAATCCCCTACATTTTTAACATCCTGATATTTTTCACCAGTTGAGTGTGCAGCAAAAGGATCCCAAGGATGAGTTAAGCCTTTTAGTTTATATCCAGTATACCCTCCCCGAAAACCTATTCCTGGAGAAAACCACTTACCTAAATAAACATTTAAGGCAGGAGTTAATCTATCTTTAAATTGCATTTGCTTATCATGGTCTCCAAAAATAAATTGTGCTCCACCGCCTGCACCTATAAACCAGTTATCAAAAAACTTATTTGTAACTACCTTGTATTTATCATCTATTTCGGTTATTACCGTATCTCTTTTAGGTAAATTTTGAGCAAATGTTATTGATGTTATACTCAAAAGAGAAATTGTCAATATATATTTCTTTATTTTCATATTCATAATTTCCAAATCAACTATTTGATTTATTTTATTAACAAAATTAATTTAATAAAATCGTGCAACTAAGTAGAATCGAATATTAATTAAATATATTGTAGAAATGAAACTACATGTTTTCCCTGCACAAGAATATGATTATTTAAATTTAAATTTATTTATAAATCTACGCCAATTCGATTCATTCTGAATTTTGTAACCATAACCATAGCCGTATCCATAACTATTGCCATAGCCATATCCATAGCCATATCCATAGCCATATTTACTATCTTTAAAATTCACACCGTTTAATAAAATGCCCATGTTAACTAATTCTTTATCATTATATACTTTTTGTATGGCTGATAGTTGACGTATATCCATCTTTCCAGATCTTAGTACAAAAACCGATAAATCAGCAATTCTATTTACAATGGAAGAATCTGCAACAATTCCTAAAGGAACACTATCAATTAATATGTAATCATACTTTTCTCTTAATATTGAAATTAAAATATCCAATCTACTACTTAATAATAACTCTACAGGATTAGGAGCAATCACGCCAATTGGAATAATATCTAAATTATTAGATATTCTATTTTTATAAATAATATCTTCAACTGAGACATTAGAATCAGATAAATAATGTGTTAATCCTATTGGCATTGGGGAATTAGTTCTATTGGTTAGTGTTCCTTTTCGTAAATCAAGATCAATTACAACTGTTTTTTTCTTTAAAAAAGTAAAACTAACTCCAAGATTAATGACTGAAAATGTTTTACCAGCACCAACATTGAATGATGTAAACATCATAACTTTATGCTCTTTATCACCAGCCGTTAAAAACCCAAGGTTAGTTCTAAATATACGAAATGCCTCAGCTACTTCATCAGTCCCTTGCTCTGTAACAACAACATCATTACCAGATTTTTTAACTTTTTCTGCTAATGGGATTTCTGTAATTACAGGTACATTTATATTCTCTTCAATTTGTCTTCTGGTATATACTTTATTATTAATTAATAATTGTAAAATAAAAATGATTGATGGAATAATAAGACCTAGCGCTATGCCTAATGCAATTTTATTAAGTTTTGTAGGAGCTATTGGTGAATCACTACCAAATGCAGGATCTATTACACGTATATTATCATCAGACATAGCCTGATTAATTGCATTTTCTTCTCTTTTATTTAATAAAAATATATATAAATCTTCTTTTACTTTTTGCTGCCTCTCAACGGATAACATTGCTCTTTCTTGTGAAGGTAGTCTTTGAGCTTTATTTATAGCTTCAGATTCTTCTTTTCTCAAGTTTGCAATTTTAATATTATAACCAGTAATGATATTATCAATAGCTCGTAAAATATTACGATGCATAGCTGTAAGAGAATTATTTAAATCCTCTACAATTGGATTTGATCCACTATTTGTTTCTAAATAAGTGTTTCTTTTGAGTAATAGTGAATTATATGTTGAAATTTGTGATTCTATACTTGGATCTAATAATCCAGTATTGGAAGGAATTAGTTCATCTTTATTAGTATTTAATAATCTTTCACGAATTGTTTCAACTAATTTTTTTGTTGTTTCAATATCTTTACTAGAGGACATATATTCTCTAGATTCAGACCAATATTGCTGTCCAGCTGCTGCAATATCTAAACCATAATTTGCACTTTTTAAACCTTCTAGCTTATTTTCAACAGCTCCTAAATCTTCTTCTATTATATCCAGTCTTGCTTTTATAAAATCAGCTGTAATCGAAGCAATTTTATTTTTATCATTTACAGATTCTTCATTATATACATCCACCAATGTCGCTAAAACATCACTTGCCCGTTCTGGAGAGGAATCTGTAATGTTCATGTTTAACAATGCTACATCTTGTAATTGTGATATTGATAACTTATTAATAAATGCTGTAACTACTGACTCAATTGGTAATTTAATAACTTTAATTACATTATTATTTACATTAACGATATTTGTGCTATCATTTTTATAAATTTTAATTTTACCCACGGGGGTATTTATTTCTTTGTTTAATTCCGCCTTTATGATATCTTTAGATTCAATCGTAGAAAAATTATATAATTCAAAATTTAGTGAATCAATAATTTTCAAATCAAACGCCCTGGAATAAAGAGAATTATCTAAAAACTCCACATAATATGGTGATTTCTTATATAATTCATTATTTCGAAGACCATCTTTTACTTTGTACTCTACATCTGCGTTTAACCGTTTAACAGTAATTCTCATCAAATGCTTAGACCTCAATTGTAAAATTTCACTATTTACATTTATAACATTAAAGGCATTACTCATTCGGGTAATGCGTGATGGAGACATCGAATTATTTATGGTCTTTATTAATACAGTCTGAGATTTCGAATATACATAAGGAGATTTTGTGTAATTATAGTAATAAAATCCGCAAAAAATGATAAGGGACAACACATACCATCTCCAATGTATAAGAAGATATTTAAATAAATCTATTAGATTTATGGTTTTATTCTGTTTCATAGAGAAGAGCTTATTTTGATAATGCAAAAATTGTAGTAACCATAGAAAGAACACTCATTACAACACTCATTATTCTAAGTGAACGTGCCTCATTTCCACCCCTTACTGCAGCTTTAGGCTCAACATATACTATATCATTTTGTTGTAAATAATATGTTGAAGAATTAAATATTTCTTTACTTTCAATATTATTATAATAGATTTTTCGTTCACCATTTTCCTCTCTTATTACAGCAATTTTTTCTGTATTTGCATTATTAGACAAACCTCCAGCTTGGGTAATAGCTTCTAATATTGTTAGTCTACTATCTGGTGCCGATATAATTTTATTACCTCCCTCACCCATCAGAAGAACCTTTAAATTTAAAAGTTCTACCTTTATAACAGGTGAATGTAAAAGATTCTTTGTTTGAAGCTGATCTTTTAAATAATCTCTTAAACCATCTAATGTCATTCCCTCAATATTTAAAGTACCCAATATTGGAAAATCTATATTTCCTTGTTGATCAACTAAAAATCCACGATTTCCATTGGAGCTGCCCACAATTCCATTATCTGAAGTTGAATATACACCTTCTGTATTATTGAATGGTACCGCTAACTCAGGGTTTTTCGCACTAACATGAATACTTAACCTATCATTCTTTTGAATACGTAACGGAGGCATCGGTGAAACTTTTTCTGCAATTGCAGGATCCATATCATTTAAATAGACAATCTTTCTTGATACAACACAAGAATTCAACCCAATAAATAGGATCAATCCGAGAAATAATAATATCTTTTTCATACTTAAGTATTTTTATAATTCATAAATTTTAGTGTAACATAATCTTGCAGCTTCTTCATCAGGAAGACAATCTAACTGACCTATTGGTGTTGAATTTATTACTTCTATCAAAATATTGATAAGTGAAGAATATAGATTGGAATTCCATCTTAAAGCTGAACAACTAGGTAATAAAGCAAATAATGCTTCTTTATTTTTCTGTATTTCAAATTTATTATATGGTGCTTGATTTAGTCTTATTATTCCTTTCAGTAATCTAGCCTCATTTATATAACAAGGCGTTTTACCACTCCATGGAGTACCATACACTAAAACTTTATCACCACTAATCTTTATAGCTGGGTTATCATCATTTAATAATTTCATGCCCTCAATATGCTTTAACCACAATCTACTATGTGTACTTTTACCTGTCCCACTTTTACCTAAAAATGCAAATCCAAAATTTTTATCAACGACTACTGAAGCATGAATTAAGATGCACTTATTCAACAAGCTGGATTGAGCAAAAGCAACCATAGAATACCAACTAATAAAATTATTTACAGAATTGCCTAAGGGACCACAGTAAATTGTATTGGAAGAGAAGTCCTTTGTACTTCGCATTTTCCAATGTTTATTCAAATCATTTGAATATTGTATTAACGTATAATAAAAATCATCAGTTTCAAAAAAAGTAAATCTATCATTCCACACTAAAGAAATATCACTTAATAATTTAGCGGATCTTCTTTCAAAGTATAAATCAGTTGGAGAAACATAAACTCTACAAGTTATGGATTTATCATCTGTAAATTGGGCTTTAAAAGGCTCAAAATTCGGCAATATTATTGATTCTACTGTGTCCTGTGGTAGACTCATCTCCAGTTGCAAGTCAGCAATATTATAATATATGGTTTTATCTATCACGGAATTCAATAAACTTAAATGTTAATTACTTTATGGTTAATTTTATAAATATCTGATTTATTGAAAATTATAGATATAATGCATAATGTCTTAGATCAAATTGATTGAAGTTTGTACACATTATCTAATTACCTGTAATTTTAGTATATGCTTTACTTAAGGGAAACCAAAACACTTCTGAAGGTGTTAATTTCATTAGCTTATAAATATGAGGAATGACCCTTTGGTAAATCCTATCTCGTTTTTGATTGCTTTTTAAACGTGTAACATCAGTTTCACGAAACCTAATATCGTGAAAACCAAAATTACCGCTATTTAGAATATCGCAAATAATTGAATCTGTTTTATAATCGCTTTCTATTGCATACGGCAATTTAGAGGGATCAAGACCTAAATCTTTAACTAAAATATTGTGTAGAACATTAGTCCATTTACTCAATCCCAATTTGCTATACACCATTTTTAGCTCATTACCATCAAAACTTTCTTCTTTCATATAACATAATCTAGCTACATCACATATTTGCCTCAGTCCAATTCCAAATCCCATATAATGCTTCAATATATGCGCGTTAGCCTGTACATGACTAATTAGATATGATGGAATTAATATATATCTATTGTTAATTTCAATTTCTTTAAATTTAGGCAATTCACTCTCTATCAGTTTTTTAATATATTTTTGAAGAAATGGATTATAAACATCTATCATTTTAGTATGATGTTCAACTTCCACATTATTAAATGTGTAAAATGTACTGTTATGATCACCCTTTTTAATTATACAACCTTTAGTAAGTAATAAAGAATTGGCTTTATTGTAATTATTTATGTCTGTAAAATATAAATCCAAATCGCCACTTACTCGTAATAAAGGGTTTCTATAGTTTTCTGCTAGCCCTAACCCTTTCAAAAGAATAAATGAAATATTTGATTTTGCCAAACCTTCAGATAAATTACTTAACGTAAATCTTACTTTTTTATTAAATCTTTCAATAGAATCAATTTTTGCAGTCCAACGTAACAAAATCTCGTATGGAGGATAATACATATTGGGTAACGATAGAATACCCTCATAAACTAAACCTTCCACAGTCTGGCTTACAGCAATTTCATAAATTAAAGACCACTCATTATTATTTAATACAGGAAACTGCATAGAATCATTCTTACTACCCCATAATCCTAATTTCAATAAATAAAAAAATGCATCTTTAATCTTTTTATCCATTACTTTTATACTAACAATCCATTCTCCTCAAAAAAATTAATTAAACCTGCCATATCATTTTCAATTTGATCTGAAGGCAAATATTCCACGTCATAATGATCTTTAATAAGATCAACCATTGTAATCAAATCAAAATCTTTACCGTTTAATTTTTCCCATAACCATGCTGCAGTCTCATTAAAACTATATACTTTAGATAAATCAACCATACCTTGTTCAGGAGAAACTACAACATAATCCTCACCTATTTTTCTCAGAACCAATCCTTCTTTCAACCTCATAACCACTTGATTTTAAATAATTTCTAATTTTAATAAATTAATAAACCTACAGATGTATATTCATTCAATATGACAAAATGATATATATATTGAAATTTGTGCTTGCTGCCATTAGTCATTTCTAAAGTAATCCTAGCACAACTTATTAGATTTTTATTTCAAGATATATTCAACATGAAGTAAATTCGTATGAATGACTAATCAAAACTTTTCATATTATTTACCCAAAAAATTGATTTAGTACATCTCCCTATTTGTAATAAATTAATATTGTTTCTTACACTCAGCTCTGATTCACTTAGGTGAATAATTAATGCCCTGTGATTGTGTTAAAAAGCTTTTATATATTTACTAACTAGCGTGATTACTAATTCATTCCCTCTAGAACAAATTATTATAAAATATTTATATGAATGTTATTTACAACAAATATATTCAGTAACATTTTGCTCCATGAGTATTATTGGACCAAATTAAGAATTAGTCTAAACATGTTTTATAGAAAGACTTAAAACTATTTTTATTTGTAGAATTATTACTATTATATTTTTTCTAAAAGTTATTTTATTAACATATAATATAACTGTAATGTTTTATCTACCATTACATTTCGATGAAAATTTTCTTGATATCTATTTTTAGCACCCAAGCTAAGTTTATTATACAAATCTTTATTTTCACCAAGTAATTTAATACACTCTGCTAATTCCTGAGGATTTTTTCTATTACAAATTAATCCTGATGTATTATGTTTATTTACCCAACTCACTCCAGATCCTGGAATATGTGCTGTTATAATAGGTTTACTACACGACATCGCTTCTATCTGAACAATTGCAAATGCTTCTGTTTTAATTATTGAGCTTAAAACAAAAATATCAGTAGCCATAAAATATGCATAAGCCTCTTCATCAGACAAAAATCCAATTAGATTTACTTTTTCCTGAAGATTATTGAGTTTTATTAAATTTTCTAAACTTTCTTGTAATGGCCCCTTTCCACCTATTATTATTCTATAGTCTTCTGAAAGATATTTTGCTGATTCAATTAGATATTCAAAACCTTTGTATTCCACTAATCTTCCTAATGAAAATATTAATGTTTTACCTTTATTCTCATTCTTGATACGCTGTACAATGCTTTGATCTGCATCAATAGGCAAAACGCCAATAGGTATAAAGTTTATTTTATGTTCATAGTCCTTCAAAAATTCAGATTGCTGTACATAAACTGGAGTTGTACCTACAATCATATCAGCACGTTTAATAAGCCAAGTTTGTAATGGCATATATATATATAACAATGTTTTTTGTTTCAAAATATCACTATGCCAATGCAGAATGACCTTTCCTTTATATCCAGCCATAAACAAGGCAAGTGTTGCCATTGGATCAGGATGATGAATATGTATGATATCATAATTTGCCGCAATTTTTCGCAATTTTGATATCATCTTAGGCGCCAACTTTGTTGCAGCAACATTTAAAGATGTTTTTATAACAAATACTGTAGCAAAGTCATTAACCTTAATATTCTGCTGAGGATGACCTTCAGTTGAAGCACATAGCATATCGCACTGTATTCCACGTTCTGATAGGCCGAGCATAATATCGTACATTACTTTTTCTACACCTCCACGAATAGGGTAAAATTTTCCTAGCTGCAGTATTTTCATTATTTATTGTCGGTTAATAATATACTAAACAATTCTTTCCAATTATTTGCATACGGTTCATCATAATTAATAAGAGGTTGCTTTCTCAGGCTAGAGAAATTCTTATTTATTATTTTTTCCATCTTATTAGCCAATTCTTCTGAAGATTCAGGATTAAAAAAATCAACATACTTCGCTCCAGCAGCAGTCTCATGTGCATAAGGTAGGTCAGCTAAAAGCATAGGTTTATCGTAATTCGCAAATTCTGAAATAGGAAGTCCCCAACTCTCTACTTTAGAAGGAAACAATAAACAACAACATTTATTATAAATATCAAATAATTCATTTTGAGTTTGAAAACCAATAAAAACAATAGATTTCAGATTTCCCCAATTATTGAAAAGCCATTTTGCATATTTATTTTCCTGCCCAGATACGGTTAAATATATTTTAAAATTATCTATTCCCTTATTTTCTAAAATTGCAGCTGCTCTACATATTACCTCAAAATTTTTATGGCTATTTGGCGAACCAGCAAATACAAAAGAACTTAATTCTAATTTATGATTAGAAGTTTGAGACACTCTATTATCATTGTTTGGTTTTGCAACAATAATTGCTTTTTTATCAAAACTAAACACCTCAGACATAGCATGTTTAAACCAATTCTGTTGAACTACTAAATATCGGTTCTTTGAGATATTAATTTTATATATATACTTTGTGAAGATTGCAAACAATGCTATTTTCGGAGCAAAAAAAAGATCATGTAATTTCCATTTATAGAAAAAATAAGTATTGTGACAATACACTGCTCTTCTTTCTGCAAATACTGTCGGGGTAGTATCATGCAAAGAAAACCATAAATATACAGGTGATAATTTTTTGGAAATATTTCTTAAACTAACATATTCATACCACAACCTATTTATCCATCGTTTTTTAGGCCATTGTGTTTCTATATATTCTATATTTGGGAAATATGCCAGCTCCTTTTTGTAAACAATTGCAATTATTCGGTATTCTCCTTGGGCCGCTAATTCCGATAGATTATTAAGGCAATCTTTAAGAATTACTAAGGTTCCTGCTTCTATTAAATTGACAGCAGAAATAACAATGATTTTCTTTTGCATTACAAATTTTTAAGCTCCTTAAAAAGGAATATCCACTGATCCATTATTCTCTTTTCAGCAAAGTTTTTAGAGTTGGAAAAAGAATGTTCACCCATTTTAATTCTTAATTCACTTGACTCCATCAATAACATTAATTGGTTTGAAAACTGTTCGATATCTCCTTCTGAAATTAAATATCCATTTAATCCATCCACAATAATATCCTTTGGTCCACATTTACAAGCGTAAGAAATTAAAGGAATTCCAAATACCTGCCCCTCTAATAATACCATAGGAAGTCCTTCGTACCTCGATGTCATCGCTAAAATTGAGTGATTTAAGTATATTTGATCTATATTTTTAGTTGGAGAATATATATTAACTGAATTAGTTAGATCTAACGATGAAATAAGAGCTTTAAATTCCTCCTTTAGGGGACCATCTCCATATATATTCAATTTCCATTCAGGAAATTTAACTGAAACTATTGACCATATTTTAATCAAATCATCAAATCCCTTTTGATAATCTAATCTACCAACTGCTAAAACTTGCTTATGATTTAAATTAGACAATACATTAGATTCGAAAGTATTTGCATTAGGAATAACACCAATATTTTTAACACCATCCCAATATCCTCTATCTTCTTGAGTTAAAACAATAAATTTATCAAACTTATTTACAGTATTTATGTCTCTTTTGGTTCTTAATTTATCTATAATTTTCCAAATACCGCTCCTGTTATATTGAATCCTTTTATATCTTGAAAAATGGATTTCTAAAATTTTCTTACTGCCATCATGAATATCGGTAATAAAGGAAGCATCATTATCGAACATTGAAATCGTAATATCAGGTTGCACTTCTAAGAGAATATCTCTTAATTTTTTTTTGTGAAGCTTATTTTTTTTAAAAAAAGAAAATATTCTAAATAACAACCCCTTATCTATATCATCAGTATAATTAATATTTAAGTCTATTTGTCGTATAGAAGAATCTATCTTAAAATATGGTAGTCTATTTTTTTGATCAGTAGTAACAATTGTTATTTCATACCCAATTCTAGCCCAATAATTTACTTTATTTGCAAGAACTCTTTCCATTCCTCCAGAATTGAAAGTACCCAAAATTGTATATAGGATTTTCATTTTATCTTACCTTTAATTAGCGAATAACAGTTTCATCATTATGTTGCTTGTGATTATAATCATACAAACAATACATTAATGCATAAATTAGAAAAATATCTGTCGCTACTTTAATCCATACAACAAAAGAGATAGCTAAAAGAAAGAGATAAAGATTATTATATTGTGGAAGCTTATTTTTTAAAACCCAAGCATTATAAATAAAAAATATAATAAATATACTAAAACCTATTGCTCCACAATAAAAAATAAATCTACAGTAGCCTATATCTGTACCAACGGCATACCAGTTCTTAAAAGTAGCTTGGCCTATTAACCAAGTTTTAATATCATTTGGGTCTGGCCAAATCCACATAACCGAATTAAGACGTTCTGTAGAAGAAGTTGTCCATTCTCCTTTTTCGGCCCAATTAAAAAAGCCTTCAAAAGCAAATCTCATGTATTCTTCAAAAACTGGCGAACTCAAATAAAAGAATACTCCAACAGAAGAAAATAAAGCAATTAATAAGCTTAATGTTAAAGTCAATTTAATACCTTTTTGTTCAATAACAATATTTATAATTCCAGAATATAAGAGTATATATAATAAACCTAGTGATGAGCCGACAATGGTAGTTCTAGAAATAATGTTACCTATCCCTGTTATTATTATAAATGCCAAAAGTAATAGAACAGTAGCCTTCTGACTTTTTTCTACTTTAACATCTTTAACCACCATTGTAGCTATTAATACAAGTACTACGGAAAATCTAACACCAGCGTTATCTAAAGATGCACCTATCCCATATAATCTACCTATTCGCATTAAGAAATCTTGCGCTTGATAAATATACTTATTTACTAAAGTTTGTATTATAGGAACATTATCTATTAATAATGCTAAAAAACACTGTGCAACTGATATTCCTGCTAAATAATAGGTCAATAACCTTAAATCTAAATAACCATGTATCGATTTTAATATCTGTGTTGTAGTATATGCCGCAAAAAGCCAAACTGCATAGCTAATTATATACGAACCATAAGTATAATCTCCAGTACCATTATAATCAACAGTGAAGCAGCACCAAATTGTGAATATTAAAGCTAAAACTGTTGCAATAAATAGTTCACGGACCATGACAAATTTCTTTTCGCCGCTTAATATATTGTAGCATAATAGTGGTAATCCTATTACAGCCATCATCATCTTTGTATTTACACTTTCTGGAAGAAATGTGAATGCAAATGAGAAGTAATAACTACTTACTACAATACCACCAAAAATATATTTAATTAAATTCCACATAATTACTATCTATAGATGATTCCATATATAAATCGCATAAATACTACATTATACAGCCATATTAACCAATCTAGTTTTAGTATAGCTAATAATTGTAATAATTTAATTCTAATAGATACGGAAGGGTTTTTAATGATATACTTATTTGATTCTGGAAACCATTTTCTCCATAATGAATACATTTTATATTTTTCGGATATTAAAAATGGTAATTTCAAATTTAATTTAAAAAAATTAAACTCCGATTCATAAACGTTTGAAAAACCCTCCTTTTGTAGATAATCTAATAAATTATATGCATTATATTTTACATCTTCCAAATGTTTCTTCGAGTACGTTTTAGTATGTGCATTGGTATTCATTTGTATATAATGATAATATGCCTGAGGAATATATTGAACATTTTTAGCATGAACAAACAATTTGACGATTGTCATATCTTCCCCCATCCCTCTTCCTGCAGGAAAAACAATTCCATTATTTGTATACACTGATTTCCTAATTAATTTGTTCCAAACATTGTATTTCATCGATCCCTGCAACATCATTTTTATACATTCTAGGGAACTATTGGATGAAGGCTGCTTCATGTATCGATCATTCTTACTATAAGTCAAATAAAAATCGGCGTATACAATATCTGCATCAAATTTTACTGCATAGTTTACCATATCTGTAATCATACTACTATCAACCCAGTCATCACTATCGCAATGAAAAATATATTCACCTAAACTATTAGCTAATCCACTATTACGTGCTGCAGGAAGACCTTTATTCTCCTGATGTTCAATTATCTTAACTTGGTGCTTTCTATTCTGATATTGACTTATTACACTAAACATTTTATTTACACTATCATCTTGGGAGGCATCATCAACAAAAATAAATTCAATATTTTCATACGTCTGCGACATTAATGAATGAACACATTTTTCAATATATCTTCCTACATTATAAATAGGAACAATTATACTTACCAGAGGATAGCTCATGTAATAATTTATTTTTAATATGAAACTATTTTATTTAATATTTGATGAACTACGTTAATATTCCTTTTTGAAAACTTTCTAGCAAATAGTCCATTAGAGGAAACCAAAAAGTCTACATCTTCTACTCTCCAATCATGGATAACATTTTTTTGCCAGTTTATCATACGTTTACTACTATTTCGCGAATCATGCAGGTCATAAATCATTTCTTTAAAAGGAGAGTTCCAGCATATTGTTTGTAAGAAGATTTCATCAGCACAATATGTCATAGCATACTTTTTTAAAGTTTGATTTTTATTCTTTAAAAGGTATCCCACAAAATTATTCGTAACACTTACCCAATTTGTTCCTTTTTTAAAATCAATATTTTTATTTCTTTTAATTCCAAAAATCTCTTGTAATATTAATATGGAAGATCTAATTGATTTTTTAATTAGATGAATTAAACCTGATTCATATCTAAATTCATCTGAGAAAAAATGATATCTTCTTACCTTTCTATCAATTTCTTTACTTGAGTCACCTTGCGTGAAACCAATAAATTCTCTGTCTTGCTGTTCTAAGAAAAAATTATGAATATAATTTTGAGATTTGATAGGTATGTCTACCCCCGATAATAAATGATAATAACTATAATTAGCATTAATATTTATAAATGCTGTTTCAAATAACAAAAATTCAACTTCAATTTGGGAAACATGCCCCCATCTTACATCAATGCGTTCATTAAGAATTATCAAATTTGCCCTAGATACTTCTAATTTTGGCAATTTCAGTAATTTTTTATCAAAATGTATATATATATCATTCCTGTAATCATCTAAAGCATTTACTAATAATGATAATATTTCAAATTCATTATGAGCTATGATTAAATATGCATGTCTCATTTTCTCTTGTATTTTATCAACCCAAAAATGCCATTACAAAATGCCTTAATAATCATGTTTAATTTTTTTATTTTGTTCTTTTCACAAAGAACAATTCCTGGAATAAGCAATTTCATGGTGTATAAAATAGTTTTAAAGGAAACTGCTTTTCCCCCATGCTCTCTTCTCATCCACAACATATTTCTAAATAAAAAATAATAAACAATTGGAGAATAATTGTATCCTTTTATACCAAACACCTTTTTGGTAGAATTACCAAATTCATGAATTAGATGATATTCTGGAATATAAAATATTTTGTACCCATTGAATTTAGCCCAATAACAAAACTCTGAATCAACCCAGTAAATTTTATAATCTTCGCGAAATCCACCTAATTTGTTTACTAGTTTAACATTATGTAAAGCTCCAGATGTAATTACGGTTTCAGCATCTAAAAATTTAGCATCGCTATTTATACTTCCATTAATATTTGGAGCATAAATTATTACATCATGTAATTGACATGTTTCAACCTCATTTAGGAAAGATTGTAAATCAACCCATTCGCTATCTTGATCCATTGTAAGTAAATGTGTAATTCCATTTTTTTCACAATATTCAAAAGCATTATTCAGTGGCTTTGCGATAAATTGGTTGCTTCCATCTCCTAATATTATAATTTTTGAATTATAATATTCATCAAATGAAATATTACATTCAGAATTATACCATAAAATTACAGTATCAACATAATCAATAACTTGTAATATATTTTTCTTTAAGTCCTCAACAACAGGATTATATATAATAAAAACAGCTGCTACTCTCATAATTTTACAAAATGAATTTTAATTTCTTATTAATAAGAACCAATATGTAACTAAATAAAAATATAAGAGCAAAGACAAGGAGCTTTTGTACAATGGAGGACAATTCCATTGTATCCAATAATATAATATGATGTAAAACTATTGGATGTATTAAATATATCGCCGTTGAGTATAAAGCAATATTTTTAGAATTACCTAATACCTGTTTATTTTTAACATATAAAAATATTAAGGGTGCAGCTAGTAAAGAGGTTAACATCAAATCAAAGCTAACCAATCCACCTTTAGTTAAAAACTTATAACTAATATAGCTTTCAGCTAAAACTAAAAGTAATACAAAAAATAAAACCCAAAGTGATGGAGAAAATCTATTATTTTTTTTGTCCGCCAAAAGGTAGCCTATTCCCATAAAAGGGAAGCAAAAAAACAAAAAATTTCTTGAGAGGTAAGGTTCATAGAAATCTTTATTAAAGTATTCGAGATAAAGTAAAAGCTGAATAAAATATCCTAAAAAAAATAATATTATAATGCACCAAGCTAACCATTTTTTACTTTTCACAACATATAGTATTATTCCAGCAAAGAGTGTCCCTATCAAATACCATAAATGCAAGTATCCTGCTCCCAGTACAAAAATGCTTTGCTTAAAACTAAACTCACCAATCCATCTATAACAATAAATAAACATCCATAATATGTATAATATTATAAGACGTTTAATCCACTCAAATAGTTTCTCTTTTGATTTAATTGAATAAAAATAGTAACCTGATATTACTAAAAAAATGGGAACTGCTTGTCTACATATTCCATTAACTAAAAGTTGAGATACTAACACCATTTTATCCCTTAAAAAAGATAAATGTATTAAAACGACCAAAATCGCTAAAAATACTTTTAGTATATCCAATGAAATATTCCTTGACATCATTATGTATTAGTATTTGCGAATTATTTTCTTTAACAGAAGCTTAATAAGCCTTTTTATTTCAATTTTCTCGTCCGCCGAATATTTATCAGCATAATATTCAAAATAAAATTTGTCATCATAAAAAATAGATTTTCGATAATACTCCCACCAGATATCATAGTTTAAACACCATGTAACCCAAGGTTTAGGTCCATTGTAATGTATTATACCGGATCGTAATGCCCTTTGGAGTTCATCTTGCGAGTATAATGCTTGTTCTTCTTTGTAAGTTGCCAATCGAAATATTTCTAACGTAGTACAAAAACTAGGTGATAGACGTTTTATTTTACCCTTACATACTACATTGATTATATCCATATCCTGATGTTCATAAGTTGATACTTCAACTTCTTGTTTAAATTTTTGGACAATATTGTCTTTTCTTATAAGTTCAGAATTAAAAATAATGTCTCCAGCTAATATATATTCATTCCATGCTAATCCCATTTCTTCCCTATGATTACGTACTGTAGGATTCAAACTCCCTGGTGAACTTACACCTGCAACATAATAACCTGTTAAATCTGTTTGGAAAAAAATATCTGATAAGTCTTCTCTAAAAATAACATCCACATCGTGATACATAATTTTATCATATTCAGGAACGATTTCTGGAATTAACAATCTATAATAGGTAGAATTAGTGATACCTCTTATTTCGAATGCTTTGTCAAACGTATTTCCGACAGAACGAAATGTTATATTGCAGTTTTGATATTTATCAACTAATTTATCAAGATTACTTTTTGTTATTTTTTCTTTACTTTCATCACCATAAAGGATATATATATCGTAAAATGTATCCTCATTTGCATTTTCTAAAAGAGATGTTATGCATACTCCAGCGGCAAGTATCCAATTACTATCAAAGCAAAAAGCTATAGGTACAATATTCATATTATTTTATATAGTTAATTACTTCTTTTATGGTTTTTCTTTCTTTGATATTTTTATAAGCCACATTATGATGACTTATTCTTTTCTCAACAGGAGGTAACTCCATATAGTTAGAATACATTTTTGTTAAAATTTCGTGGTATCCTACAGGAATACGAACTTGCAAGCCATCAAAATCATGTAATAAGTAACTCTCAAAGTTTGATTTCTCCCAGAACTCCTTAAGCCCCCACATCCCCCCATAATTACCAACACATGTTGAAGAATTGTAATCGTATTTCCTCATTAAATTTTCCAAAGAATTGACAATTTTTTTGCGTTTAGATTTTTTAGAAAAACTAAAAACTAATTCATTCCAAGCTGTCCGGAGCTGAAAATTATAAAGGCGTTTAAAAAAGGACTTTATGTTATCTTTAAAATATTTAGATTCTACAAACAGTTTATTGGCAAGTCTTCTGAATTGATTCAAATCTCTTTCTAATTCTTTAGAGTCACATGGGGAACCATCCAGTGGAAAAACATCAATAAATGTCCCTAATATTGCAGGTATATTTGCATATTCCAATATAGTTGTTGTTTTGTCACAAAACTTAGAAAAAGGCAAATAATAATGTGAATTATTATGCATGGTAATAATTTCTACATTTGCATCTTCTTGGAAATTTAAGTTCAAGAAAATATCATAATCTTCTCTAGGCATTAATACGTCAATATCATCATCCCAAGGAATCATTCCTTTATGCCTTATAGCTCCTAATAAGGTTCCTCCTATACAATAATACCTAAGGTTATTTTCATCACAGATTTGAATAAATTTTTTAAATAAATTTATCAATATCTGTTTTTCTTCGACATTCTGATTAATCATTCTTGGACTTTTTAACTAGGTTTAATTGAATTATATAGGTAGCCTACCACTTAATTTTTTATACTCATAGCTTTGTCTTCCCGCCTCACGGAAATCATTATAAGCCCTTTCTAAGACATCCTTATAAATTTCTTCATAATTTGGTATATACAAATCTTCCTTTGCTCTTAACTTTATAATAATTTGCTTAGCTAACTCAGTTGTCTGCTCCGGAAAGTTCGTACCTCCAGCAAATGCAGTTCCTTTAATAGCGCCGGGCGCAACATGCAATATTCTGTTTGAAGTATTTGCATTTTCTAACTCTATATTAATGCTCTCAATAAAGATTCGCAAAGATGCTTTAGTGGATGCATATACAGCAAATAAAGGGGAAGACATAAATCCAGCTATACTCCCGATTATAGCGCAATAAAAGTTTTTTGTATTTAATAATGAGTTGTAGAAATACCTTATAACTCGTAATATTCCAACAGTATTGACTGCAAAATAATCTTGAATATCCTGGTCAGTTACCTCGCTAAATAGTCCGAGCTTTCCAAATCCAGCAGTAATAATCAAAGTGTCAATATGATTAAACTTGTCAAAATAATTTATATCAAATGATTTTAGATCAAAATAATGATAACTAATACTATTTGGAAGATTAGCTATAGGCTCGTTGCGACCTAAAATATAAATATTTTCAGCCTCACGAATATTTAATGCTATAGAGAGACCTATACCACTAGTTCCTCCAATTATCATCACATTTTTCATAATATAAAATATTTAACAAGAATTGAATTAATTTGATCCTAGTATTCTCAAGCCCAAACCTTGTCTATAATGTTCAATAATTTTAGCTATTAAGATTGATTCGTCTTCTTTTAGTTTGAACGTAGAAGTTCTTTTATTAACTATCATACTAACAAATTCTTGAAGCTCATAACGCAGACCTTCTTCTAGATAGCGGTAAAAAAACTTTCTATTTTGATTAATATCTTCAAATCTGACTTCAAAATATTCGGTTTTCCACCATGGAGAAGGTACATATAAATAACCTTTTGTACCAGATATAACTAAATTTCCTTCAGTCTTAACACCCAATCCTAATGTAATTGTAGATATAGCATTCTCATAGGTAAAAATACCTTTTGTAAAAACATCAACTTGATTATGAATTCTAGAATGAAATTGCATATCCTTTATTTGATAACCTAATATTTTAATCATAGCCATCAAAGGCAATGGAGATAATTCAGTCATGCATCCCCCAGCTTGATTTACATCGAATTCACGCAAGGAATTATCTTGTAATTTAGATAACGATGCTTGCACATCTACTACATCTCCAATGATTCCTGATTTCACCAAACTCACCAAGTGCAAAAAACCTGGACTAAATGCTGTTTTACTTGCCTCAAGGAGTACAAGTCCTTTACTTTTGGCTAATGAATACAGCTCAATAGCCTGTTGTTCTGATAAACATAATGGGATTTCACATAATACATGTTTTCCACTATTTAATCCTATTTTTATATAATCATAGTGACTTAAATGTGGAGAAGCAATATATATGGCGTCAACGTTTTGAAGAAAAGATTCCAAATCATCATGAAAAGATAGCAGATCAAATTGATCCCTAAAAGCCTTTGCTTCATCTAAATTAGGATTAAATACACTTGTTATTTCAACGCGACTTACAAATTTTGATTCGGGTACAAATCTTTTAGCAATTCTACCACATCCTATTACTCCAACCTTATAAATTGAATCAACACTTGCCCGCAATTCAGTTGAAGAAACGCCATCTGTTCTAGGTACATATACTACTTCACAATATTCTTTAAGATAATCAAATTGCCCCTCCCAATCAGATCCTATCACAAAGACATCTATTTGATGTTGTTGAATATCATCAATTTTTTGTCCTATATAATCTTCAATAATTATTTCATCAGCGATATTAATATCCCTAATTGCCTGAATTCTCTTTAATACATTATGGTGAACATTTAATTTTCCTCTTTCCTGATCAAAAGAATCAGAAGTCACTCCAACAATTAAATAATCACCAAGTGCCTTTGCTCGTTTTAGCAAATTCAAATGCCCTTCATGCAAAAGATCATAGGTACCATATGTAATTACTTTCTTCACTTAATATAAATAATTAGTTTTGAGTAAATTTATTTTTCAGCTTTTTAAGTTGCATCCATAATAAGGGTAATAACCATCTTTCATGAATAATTTCATTTGAAATCGATTTATATATTAATGGAAAATCGCTTTCTTGCATAGTAGAATTAGCTTCTGGAAAAATATTCTTCCAATTCTTTAAAGCTGAAATTGAATTTGCAGTCAAGAGCAAGCTCTTTTTTGCCATTAGCTTTAAAATATTAAGCTCTCTATCAACTCCATGTATACCATTTTTTTTAAGAAATTCTTCTATAGCTTTTACATTATCTATTCGATCCTCGCGTAAAACATTAGAATTCTGATTATCTTCGGCTGTAATAGAATTAGCTCTAAACCTAACGTAATAATATAATGGTTTAGGCACATAAACTATATTTTTGGCAAAATAATACAATGGTATTATGGTTGACATATCCTCTAACATTGGTTTACCGTCCGGAAACTGTATCAAGTGTTCTATATAAAGTGATTTTTTAATTATTTTATTCCAAACTGCTGCTTGAGATTTACCCGTGAAGAAGCTTTTAATATACCCATGGAAATTAGTGTGAAATTCTTGCTTAAATAAACTCACATTTCCGTTTATAACATTATAAAAATCACAAAAACATATATCAGCATCTTTGGTTATAGCCTCAGTAATAAGGATCTCAATAATTGATTTATCAACCCAATCATCGCTGTCGCAATGGTAGATATATTCTCCTGTCGCTTGTGAAAGTCCTGTATTACGTGCCGAGGGTAGACCTTTATTTATTTGGTGATCTAGAATTATTACATTATTCTTTTGATATTCTTCAATTAATGAATTTATAATTGATATACTATTATCTTGTGTACAATCATTAACAAAAATATATTCAATATTTTTATATGTTTGATCAAACAGGGAGCGCACACATTTCTCAATGTATTTTTCTACATTATAAACTGGAACTATTATTGAAACTTTAGGTGTATTTTTATTGCCCATAATTAATTTTAATAAAAACACATTATCAATTTCTTTAATACAATTTGACTAGAATTATATTTTCGATTAAATAAGATCCAATACCTTAATAAACTAGCACTTATAGCTAATGGTTTTATATTCATAATAAATCGTTCGATAATGTAAATTTTCTTGGGTAAAAATTTATTATTAGCAAACAATTTTATTATAAAAGGATTTTCAGTATTTAGATATTTTTGTTCTATCAACAAAAATTTAAGAGCGTTAAAGCGTTGAATTGCCAAAATGCTATCTAAATCTCTACTATTTAATAACTTAGACACTATCGAAGTTAACATCTCATCAAACATTTGTTCATAAGAGGCTGATCGCACAAATGATCTCGATATAGAGCTGGAATTAGACCAATCAATTTGGTATTGCGTAAATTTTGTTGATTTGAATAAAGTTAAATTTTTAGCAATCATCAAATTAGATAACATATCCTCACCCATGCGTAAATCTTCTGGAGTATTAAAAAATGTACTCTCTAAGATCACCCTCCGATACAAATGACCACATAGACGTAAAGGAATTTGATGATTTAATATAGCTTTTATATAGTCCAATTTACCAAAAGTATATTCATCTTTACAACCACTCATTAATAGATCAGCATTCCCAATTTTTACATATAATGTTTGCAATTCTTCAGGTCCTAAACTATCATCAGCGTCCATGAAATAAATAAATTCTCCTCTGGCAATCTCTACTCCTTTTCCTCTAGCTGGGTTTGCTCCACCATTTGTCTTGTCAATAACTTTAATCCTCGAATCCTTTTGTGCAAACTTCAAACATATTTCTAAACTATTATCTGTTGAGCCGTCATTTACAAGAATCAACTCAATGGAGGAAAAGCTTTGATTTAATACTGATGGAATAGTATAATTCAAAAATTTATCCGCATTGTAAACGGGTATAATAACAGATATTTGAGGATACCTACACATTACGAGTTTTGTTGTATGTTTCAGTAAAATTTAATTTTGCACGCTGAATTGTTATATCTTTTTTTAATGGTAAAGCATCATCCTTATCGTAAAGAATTTTCAAAATATTATCTAAAACAGTTCTAATGTCTTTATGGCCATCATAAACTATACATTTGTCTTGCTGACCTACATCAGTTAAGAAATCTGAACATTTCTGGTGATATTCCAAAAGACAGAAAGGGGTATTACTATAACATGCGAAGATACTAGCGTGTAATCTTGTTGATATGACTAGGTTACATTCCGCTATTTTTTTATATATATATTCTACATTTGGACTATAGGACACTACTTCATAATTTAATTTAGCATCCAAATTAACTTTATTTATTATCTGATATGTTAAACTCTCATCGCCTATAAGAGGATGTCCATTAAAAATAAAGAAACGAAACTTAACATTACTTTTTGTTTTTAACTCACTTATTATATTTATAATAAAGTCATTTCTTCTTTTTTCGTTATTAATATCTCCATTTATGTATGTTTCATAATTACATACACTTATTCCAACTATTGGGATATTTGAGTTATGATGAATGGAGTTATCGAAATTATAAATTTCAGGTAGCAATGCTGCTAAATCAAATGCTTTTACAGGCTTAAAAGGCAAATTGTATGAAAGAGCCATATCATAGGAACGAGTATCTCTTAAGGCAAGAAAGTCTAAATTTTTTAGATATTCTATTGTACTTTTCTCCGCTATTGTATTTTTATATGGCCCGAGAGAAATCCCAATAGCTCCTATTTTACCAGGGATTCTTAAACTCTTTTTTAATTTGGCATATGTACGTATGTCTGTTTTTTTTAATGCAGAATGAAAAGTTGATCCACCAGCAGAAACAAACACATCACTTTTAAATAAATCTAATATAGCTTTTCCAAAGCTTAAATACCCTTTTGTAGGCTGGTAATATAAAGATGATGTATGTATTTCTGGAAGTTTATTACTAAAGAACAGTTGTAGATCAGAGCCCCAATACTTTTTACTCCCCCAAGCAGACACTTCAACGAAAGAATCATCGCCTGAATTATCCATTCCATAAAAACCACTAAATACAGATCTCATATTTTTTAGAGCTTAAAATATCAATTACTAACACAAATGGATTTACAGGCCTTGTAATTCTGCCAATTTTTTGAAATAATTTGAACTTGTTATTAACTCTTGAAACGTCCCAAATCCAACAATAGAACCTTTATCTAATAAATAAAGACAATCAGCTGATTTTACGGTTGAAAGCCTATGTGCTATGGAAATAATCGTTATTTTACCCCTTAGCTGCTGTATACTTTCTTGGATAAAACTCTCTGTTTCAGAATCCAACGCTGATGTCGCCTCATCTAATATCAATATTTGAGCATTTTTATAAATTTCTCTAGCAATAGATATTCTTTGTTTTTGGCCTCCTGAAATATTAATTCCATTATTACCTAATACTGTGTTGGCACCTTTATCGAGTTGGTCAACAAAATTCCGAAGTGAGCACATATCAATAGCCTTATTAAACCTAGCTAGGTTATCTGTACTCCGCTCATCCCAAAATGTTATATTATCAAAAATATCTCCATTAAAAATAGTCGGCTCTTGAGAAACATAACCTATCATACTTTTGTAGGACGCTATATCATAGCTGCTTATATTTTTATTATTAAGTAAAAAGTCACCTTTGTCAAATGGTAGTAATGAACTCAATAAATTTACTAAAGTGGTTTTACCCGACCCAGACTCTCCTACAAATGCTATATAGTCATTCTTTTTAATAGATATGGAAATACCATTTAGAACAGTATTGTTTTCATATGATACATTAATGTCTTTTAAATCCAAAGAATCAAATGTCTCTACTTTTTGGAAGCCATGATAAAATTTTTCTCGGTTTTGATCTAAATATTTTTGGTAATTCATAATATTATCAATAGAACCAGACTGAGCCAAATAAGCATTCCAATTATTTTGAATATCTATAATTTTTTGCATTACTCTATAAAAGAAAAAAAGAATAATTATAACTGCAGAGAGTGGAGAATTAAAAACTTTAACGTGTATTAGGATTACACTACATACCACTAGAATTGTCATGGGCTCACGTATAGATGCCAATTTCGCGCCGAGCTTTGCAATGTGAATATAGTTGTTTACCATTTCATTTAATTCATTTTGCAGCCTCTGGAAGAATAATTGATCTCTCCCTGTAGCTTTCAAATATTTAAAATGATTTATGATTTCGACTACAACTCCTCCATAACGATGATTTATCTTTGTAACATTCTTTGATAATTTCTGCGTTCGTACATAAAAATATTTATAAATCAGATTGGATAAAGCTCCTCCAATAATAACTAGTATAGAAAATTTCCAATCAATGAAAAAAGCTACACCTAGGTATAAAACAACAAAAAGACCATTTTTAATTGCCTCTATATATTGCATACATCCTGTAATAACTAATGAAACTTCAGCAATTAAAGAGTTTTGCATTCTACCGACATCCGCCTTTACAAATTCTTTATAATTAAGATTCATTATACTATTAGCAAGCCGACTCCTCATTTTAAAAGAAACAGTTTGCTGAGCTAAAGCATTATATTTATTAGCCAAATAAAAAAATATCCCTTTTATAAAAAATATGAATACAATTAAAGCCAACATCCATGTTATACTAATTGGTATTCCTAAAAAATTAAAAAAATTGTGTACTACATTATCAATAACAGACATGTTGACCTCTTCAACATTAACAGTAGAAGAATTATCGGCAATCTGCAATAAAGGAATAAATAATGCTAGACCTACACTATCCATTAAAACCATTAATGAAGAATAACCAAAAACAGCATAAATTTTTCTACCAATATATTGATAGAAAAAATGTAGTGTATAGTAACGTTTTTTTAAATAATCCTTCACTATATAATTAATTATAAAAATCTAATATATTACCTTTCTAAAAATTCAGCTTCTAGCATTCTCTTTAATCCTTCCTCTAGGGTAAAGGGAGGAGTAAATCCTATAGACATCGCTTTACTAGAATCGTATTTAGTTACTGCACAAAATTTCTTAACGCGTACTGAACTTATAGACAATTTCTTGTGAGTCAGAAATGCTAATAAATCAAATACATAACCTCCAATCAATCCAATAGTATAGGGTATTTTGACTGATGGAATATGCTTATTCAATATTTTGCTAGTATGATTAACTAAATCATTGGTTGTTAAATCCGGTTTATCAACATAGTTAAATACATTATATCCTTTATCAACACCTGTAATTAAAAATTGTATAAAAGCAATTACATTACCAACATACGACATAGACTTTTGATTATTACCATCTCCTATCATCAAAAACTTACCTGATGCTATTTGATTTAAAAAATTAAAAACATTTCCTCGATTTCCTTCCCCAAAAATTACAGTAGGTCTTATAATATTAATATTCCAATCGGAATGATTAGCATGCCATTTTTGTAAAACTTGCTCAGCTTGCCATTTACTAATTCCATAATGATTAAATGGATCTGCTTGAAAATTTTCATCTGGATTATTCTTATCTAAACCATAAATAGCTACAGAACTTGTAAAGATCAATCTTTTAATTGCATTAACTTCCATAGCCGATAAGACATTCTTCATTCCTTGAACATTAACATCGTAATATAAAGATGTTGGTGTTACATCATCTCTATGCTCTGCTGCTAAAAGTATAACTAGATCAACTTCGTTTAGCTTTTTATTCAGATCATGTATATTTAGAACATTTCCAATCTCAGTAATGTCTGAATGTTTTATACTGTCTACTTTATCAATATTAATTAGTGATGAAAAATGATTATTAATCTTTAAAAGATCAATAAGCTTTGTACCGACAAAACCGGAACCACCTATAACTGCTATTTTCATATAAAAATTTTAACGTTGTAAAACAACTACACTTTTACGATTTATTAAAAAATTAAAAATTAGTGTTAAGGAGATCCAAATAATCAAATCCATCAGTATGACTATGTTATTACTTATATAATTAACTGCTATCAGATTAAATACAGAGAAAAATATAGCAAGTCCAATTATAGTCATCATCACACTTTTTTGATTCAACCCAGATTTCAAAAGTTTGTGATGAAGATGACTTATATCAGCTTTAAATATCGGTTTATTATTATACAAACGTACTATGATTACCCGAACAACATCAAATATAGGGACTATTAATGTAGAGAAAGCAACGACAATAGCGCCCTCGGCAAATGGTTTAATCTCCCCTAAATTCATCGAATAACTGATAGCGAGAAATGCTACAGTATACCCTAAAGTCATACTCCCTGTATCACCCATAAAAATTCTTCTTTTTCTTTTTGAAACTCCAAATACATTATAGTAGAAAAATGGAATCAATACTCCAGCAGTGGTCCAAGCTAATAATGTATGCAACCATGCTCCATTGTAAAGAAATAAACCTCCCATAACCAAGCAGCTCACACAGACCAATCCAGAACATAATCCATCTATACCATCAATCAAGTTAATAGAGTTTATAATTAACACCGTTGCAAATATTGTAATTATGGATCCCAACCAATATGGTATGCCCATAATGAAGAAAAGTCCATATAAGTCATTAATCCATAAGCCAGATAAAGGGAATAAGGATGCGGCAAGTATCTGTACCAAAAACTTTAATTTATAATTTACGTTAATCAAATCATCAGATACACCAATAATATATAACATAATCATGCCCACAGCCCATATTACAAACATTGGCATAATTTTCCAAGTTATTATAGGGGTAGAAAAGTATGTGAATAAATTAAAATTATATATAATAACAATCGAAATAGCGAGCAAACACAATTGAACTGGCAAAAATGCTACCCCTCCTAATCTTGGAATTGATGTTTTATGCAATTTTCGAGAGTCAATTGGATCAAACAATCGTTTTTTATACGTTATAAACAATATATAAGGTATGATTGATTTTCCCAAAAAAAATGAGATAATAAATGGTATTGCTAATATTAAGTAGTCCATAATACTGGATATAAAAAAATAGAGTAGACTCTTTTGCAAAGCTACTAAGTATTATAGAAGAGGAATTATACTTGTGTGATTATAAATATTGAATTGTAGATATACAATTACAAAAGATTCATGTAAATCTAACAATTAAATAAATTAAATTATCATTAAATATTTATCATAATTCATTTAATTTATAGCATTAAAACTTAATTCCGAGGCAGCTTTGTCAGGCAAACATTTAAGATTGTAAACTTTTACTTTTTTAATAATAAGAGTCATATGGTCTACCATTAATTGAAAAAGAATGTCATTCCAAGTTAATGCTGAGCCGCTAGGTAATAAAGTAAACAAAGCACTTTTCCCTTCAACTGGTGTGAGAATATTTTCAGGATATTGCTCCAAACGAAAGATAGCTTTTAATGGCGCAGCTTTATTGACATAACAGTTTGTCTTCCCTGACCAAGGGCTACCATAAATCCAAACAGACCCATCATCTTTTATGTGAATAATTGGATTGTCATCATTTAGCAATTCACTTCCAGGAATGTGTCTTAACCATAATTTACTATGCGTACTTTTTCCAGTTCCACTAACGCCTAAAAATGCATATCCACTTCCTGCGTTTAATACCGCAGATGCGTGAATCAATAATCTTTTTTGGCTTAAAGCAAATTGACCAAATGCTGCCATTAACATCCATTTCAGTCGAAAGAAATCATCTAAACATTCATTTGTTGTATAAATGGTATTATGCTTAAAGTCTTTTGTACTGCGCATACGAAAAATGCTATCAAATTGAGTTTCCACAATTGAGACGATGTAATTAGTCTTTGTTTCTTCAAGTCGGAAATTATAATCAACAATAGTGGATACATCGGTTAAAACTTCGGCATTCTCATCATAGTATGTATATTCTTCGAGCTTTACATCAACGTACATATCTGGAATATCACTTTTGATTGGTTCAAACTCAAAAGGCAAGAATGTAGGAAGCATATGCGCTTTGTTACTATTTGCTGGCAAAGATATTTTTATTATAAGGTCAGCAATTTGAAAGAAAGTATCCATTAATAAATATTTTTATATAAGTATAACATTAGCGCAAGCTGCACTTACCTTGAGATCATGAGTTATAAATATCAATATTTTATTTTTACCAAAGTCAATTAAATTTGATATTAAACGTTCTGATGTCTGTGGATCCAAGGCAGAAGTTACTTCATCAAATAAGTATATTGGTGCATCTAATAGTAATGATCTGGCAAGTGCAATACGTTGAATTTGTCCTTCTGACAACCCAGCTCCAGCTTCACCTATCAGGGTGTTTAAACCATTTGGTAGTGTTAATACAAATTCAGCACAAGCTATATTTAAAACATTTAAAATTTCTTGATCAGTATAAAACTTATCACAAATAAGATTTTCACGTATCGTCCCTGAAAAAAGTTTTTCCCCCTGAGGCACATATCCAAAATTACTTCTATGGGATATATTTAGTGGAATTCTATTATTATCAACAGTTAAAAATATATCACCTTGTTGTGGAGGAAATAAAGAAAGTAATAATCGAATAAGCGTTGTTTTACCCTTTCCTGAATTCCCAATAATAGAAGTTGGTTTACCAATCTCAAACTTAGCATTCAAATTGGAAATAATTGCATTTTTTTGATAGGCAAATGTCACCTGATTAACTTCTATAGATTGAATGGTATTAAAATATTTAGGGTCTACAGAATTTTCAGTATCTATATTTATTACCTCTTTTAATCTAGTTATTGTTGTGCTAAACCGTATTAATTGAGGCACAAATCCCATTAGAACTATTAATGGGCCCTGTATTCTTGATACCAATTGAAGGAATGCAGATAAAGTACCAAATGTTATCTCTTGATTATATAGACTATTAATCCCCCATAAAAAAGCTATGATAAAACCTGTATTGCTAACAATTGATATAATGCCTTTAGAAAATATGGATAACTTTATTAATCGCAATTTGATCTTAAATACATCATCTTGCTTATTTTTAATTTGATTCCATCTCCAATGATTTAAATTTAAAGATCGCACCAAAAGTTTAAAATTTAAATTTTCTTGAATAGCATTGCTTAATTGGCTTTCCTCATTTTTAAGTTTAGCATTAATTTTCTTTAATCTTTGGTAGTAAATTTTAGAAAAAGCAACTAATGGACTCAAAATTAAAATCAAAATTGCTAGCGTTGAGTCCATCCACCAAAGAAAAATAAATGCTGAAAAGACTCTCAAACAAGTAACTATTATCGATATAATAGTCGTAGATAAAATTTGAGCTGCTTCTTGACAATCTATATGAATTCTATTGAGAATATCGCCAGCTTGCCATTTTCGAATATATGCCCATTTAGACAACATTTGCGATTCAATCACTTGTCGCTGTAAGTCCTGAAGCATTTTAGATTTGGTATATTCATTGGTGTAAGAGCCAAGAATATTACTTACGACCATTAAAAATAAGCAAATTAATAACCCAATAATATTCTGTTCAACTAGAGGGTAATTTGCTAAAACAGCAGCATCAATGGAATGTTTTGAGAAATAGATAAAGCCCAATGAACTTAACAAAGAAATAATTTCTAATAAAAAATACAGAATTAAGCGTCCTTTATACGGACGTACAAAATCCCATATCCATTTATTATTTCTAAAAAATTTAATTAAATTCAAGATTTATTAAATAGTTTATAGAACTTAATTGCGCCCTGAAAAAATGGAAATATTAAAGTTTCCTCTGGCGCATAATACATATATTTCAAATAAGAAGATCCTAGTCTACCAAACCTATTAACCCGACCTGTTTGAGATGAGCTATCATCATAGCGATCGTCCGTAAAGCCAAAATTTCCAGAATTCAAAATATCATTAATCATCCAATCTGAGTTTGCTGACTTTTTTATAGGATAAGGAATTTTATTTTCACTTAATCCAATATAGTTTACCAATAGATGGTGGAAAACATGTGTCCACTGTACAACACCAAGGTTTTTATATGCTAAAAGCAATTCATTGGAATCATATTTTTTATATAATTTATCATACAGGACTGCTGCATCACATAACTGGCGCAATCCAATACCATAAGTTATCTGATGTTTTAAAATATGGATATTAACTAGCAATATATTCAGTAGTGGCGCAGGCAGTGAAACCGTGATATCATCCAATTTAAGGAAATCTAATTTGGTTTTATGTTGGTCTTCTAATTTTTTAATAAAACTCCATTTTAAAGGATTTCGTGTTTCAACTAATCTGGAATGAAGTTCTGTTTCTTGATGTTTCCACACAAAAAAAGCATCCATTTTACTTCGTGAGACTTTTTCTACATGTTGTTTTACAGAATCAAACGTTTTGTCAAAATCATTTTTATTATTGATATACCAGTCAATATCTCCGCAATTTCGGTGTAGAGGATTTGGATAATATTTAGCAATGCCTTGACCTTTTTGCAAAATTGGCTTAATTCCCAAATTATCGAAAAAATGAATTTGGCTTTTTATAACCTGATTCATATAGGTATTACGCTGTTCGATCTGATCCACACGGATACACCACTTTTTTATCAGATCTTTAGGAATTTCAATATCATCAGGTAAACTTTCTAACGCATCAAATACTAGTACTTCAACAGTTTGCTTACAGGCAATTTCATACAGATTATTCCAATCAGATAATGATAAAGAACGGTATAAATCAACATGGGGCACATCTCCCCAAAGGGCAACCTTTAAAGCATCAAATAAAACACTGGTAACAGACGTCATAGTTTAATCCAACAAAAGATTATTTACACGAAATAATTCAACTAATGCATATGCATCTTTTTCAGCCATAACTCGCTCAACATTATATTTTTCAAGCAGCAAGGATACGATATCATCAAGAGTAAATTCATTACCATAAAGACTATCCCACAAATACGCAGAAGTACTATTTAATGTAAATACATTAGTCATATCTTGCATACCTAAATCTGGCTTCACAATAATGTATTCACCAGCTAGTTTCCTTAAGGTTAAACCTTCTTTAAACTTCATAATTTAATCTTATTTATTATAATCCGTGGAATTCTAGTTAAATACCATAAAAGGCCTAATATTCTATCAAAAGTAGTATAACTGTTGAATTTATTATTAGTATTAAAAGTACCTTTTAACTTAGCGATTATATTTTCCATACCTGTTTTTTCAACTAATGACAAATTATTATCACCAGCTAAAGATACTTGGAATGAGTTTTTAGATACAACCCTATGCAATATATATTTATTATTCCACTTAGCCAATACTACATCACCTAATTTTATATTGCTACTTTTTATTGGACTTAATGCAATACGTTGTCCATCCTTTAAAAATGGTAACATACTGTTTCCTTTAACATTAATTAAAACTTCTCTTCCTTGATTTATTTCTTCAATAATAAAATCAAAAAAAATCTCATTTTTAACAATCATTGTTGCCATCTATTAAGATATTGAATTTAAATACTGTAATGTCTGCTTTAAATCAACATCTTTTAAAATTACTTTTTTATCTTGATCTAATAAATAGATAGTAGGATAAGCTAAAATATTATATAACTCTTCATTAAGTATTGATTGATCAGGGTCTGAAGCTGATATCCAAGAATGCGGCATATCGTGAATCAATGATTGTTTCTTTTCCTGAAGAAGAACATTAACAGTTAAGACGTTAACTTTTTCTTGATTAAT
>Ga0233369_1000128_pt1 | contig 38493 bp, 39 predicted proteins | sample ElkDunMinimDraft_26_FD_191537 | JGI IMG/M metagenome (GOLD analysis project Ga0233369, IMG submission 191537) | Fecal eukaryotic communites from dung pellets of Tule Elk in California, USA - Elk Dung D16 | ecosystem: Host-associated > Mammals > Digestive system > Large intestine > Fecal | place... | reverse complement strand
CAATTGGATTAAATCTTCTCCTTCAGAAACTTGAGCTAAATAACCGAGAATTTCTTCGTCACTTATATTCTCCAAATTCACATCTGAAGATGCCACCTGCTGTTGCAATTGTGGATTTGAATTGCTGTTTTGCAAACCAAAATAAGCTCCACTACCAACAATTATAGCCACCGCTGCTGCTGCGTATTTTTTCCAAATCGGACGTTTTGGCAATGTAATTACCTTAACTTTTTCTGGTATATCACCTACGGTTTTAGCAAGGATGTTATCAGATAACTGATCAAAATATCCAGTTGGAACAGCAAAATGTTCTTTACCTAAATCTTTTGACCATTTTTCAATCAATATACGGTCTTCAATTTCTGCGGTCGCTTGAGTAAAATATTCCGTAGGAACCGTAAAACCTGTATCATTCCCAATTGTATCGCGAAGATTCTGCTCTGCGATTTTAGCGAAAATACCTTCTTCTGCTTTCGCGAAATAATCTTCAGGAATTTGATATTCTAAAGTTGGGCTGAAAGATTTTAAATTTTCTTCTGCTAAACGCACTTCGATAGTTTGACCGAATTGTTCGAAATATTGATCTGGCACAATAAAACCTTCTTCACTTACTTGATCCTTCAAATCTTGTTCGGCAATTTTTGCGAAAATATTATTTTCTAATGTATCAAAATAGCCTTCAGGAACTTTCGCTTCTGTAGCATTTGATTCATCATTTTCGTTAAAATCACGCAGACTTTCAAGCATAATTTGATGTAAGATTTGGTTTTCTTGCTCCGCAAAGAAATTAGTAGGAATGGCAAAAGGATTTACACGCAATGAATCTGGTAGATTTTTGCCTCCTAATTCTTCGTTATATGTGTTATTTTCCTTCATGAGTCCTATATAGATGTCTTTAATATCCGAAGGTTTAATCTTGGCTATTAAAAAAATGTTCTATTTTTTTGACGGCTAGGTGGTATGATGCTTTTAATGCACCAACACTAGTCCCTAAAATACTAGAAATTTCATCATATTTCAAATCTTCGAAATATTTCATGTTGAAAACCAAGCGTTGCTTTTCTGGTAATGTAAGTAAAGCTTGTTGCAATTTCATCTGCGCTTTATCGCCGTTGAAATAGCTGCCATCTGCTAATGTTTCGGATAAATACGATGAATTGTCGTCATCCAATGAAACATTGTTTTTTTGCTTTTTCTTATTTAGAAAAGTGATGCATTCATTCGTTGCAATTCTGTACAACCACGTATACAATTGAGAATCTTCTCTGAACTTATCTAAATTACGCCATACCTTTACAAAGATATCTTGGGTCACGTCATCCGCATCGTCATGATCGATGACCATGCGTCTGACATGCCAATATATTTTTTGCTGATATTTCTTCAACAATTGTTTGAAAGCCGCTTCACGCGAACTTTCATCGGCAAACATGGATATTATTTGCGCGTCTTCCATTTATTATTTTTTTCTGCTAATAACTTTTTGAGCTGCAGCAACAATGTTAGCGGCATTCAAACCGTATTTTTCCATCAATTGTGCTGGTGTTCCTGACTCGCCGAAGCTATCATCTACAGCTACATATTCTTGTGGAGTTGGTAAATGTTGAGCCAAAACTTGTGCTACGCTATCACCCAAACCACCTAGACGGTTGTGCTCTTCAGCTGTTACGACACAGCCCGTTTTCTTAACTGAGGCTAAGATTGCTTCTGCGTCCAAAGGTTTGATTGTATGAATGTTGATAATCTCCGCATCGATGCCTAATTTTTCCAATTCTTCACCCGCTTGGATAGCTTCCCATACCAAGTGACCCGTAGCGATGATTGTTACATCTTTACCTTCATTTAGCATCACAGCTTTACCAATTTCGAAAGTTTGATCTGCAGGTGTAAAGTTAGGGACAACTGGTCGGCCGAAACGTAGGTAAACAGGTCCTTCGTATTCTGCTACCGCAATAGTCGCCGCCTTAGTTTGATTGAAGTCACAAGGGTTGATAACAACCATTCCTGGCAACATTTTCATTAAACCAATATCTTCTAAAGTTTGGTGCGTCGCGCCATCTTCACCCAAAGTAAGACCTGCATGTGAAGCAGCAATCTTAACATTTTTATTCGAATAAGCAATAGATTGACGGATTTGATCATAAACACGTGCTGTAGAAAATTCAGCGAAAGTACCTGTAAAAGGAACTTTTCCGCCGATTGTTAATCCAGCCGCAATACCCATCATATTTGCTTCTGCGATACCAATTTGGAAAAAACGCTCTGGAAATTCTTTAATAAAAGCATCCATTTTCAACGAGCCTACCAAGTCAGCACACAATGCTACTACATTTTCATTCTTTTTTCCGGCTTCCAGTAAACCAACACCGAAACCCGAACGTGTATCTTTAGATTCTGTAAAAGTATATTTTTTCATGTTTGTCGTAGTATTTAGATGTTAGTAGTTAGTATTTAGAAAATAATCTAATATCTAACATCTCATATCTAAAATCTATTATTAATAATCGCCTAATGTTTCTGGTAATTGATTCAAAGCACTAGCCAATTGCTCATCATTTGGAGCTACGCCATGCCATTTGTGTGTACCCATCATGAAATCAACTCCTGAACCCATTGCTGTATGCAATAAGATAACAACAGGTTTACCTTTTCCACTACGTGATTTTGCTTCTTCGATACCAGCTACTACTGCAGACATATCGTTACCTTTTTCTAAATCTAAAACATCCCAACCGAAAGCTTCCCATTTTGCTCTCAAGTTACCTAAAGACAAAACTTGATCTGTAGAACCATCAATCTGAGCACCATTATAATCCACAGCAGCGATAATGTTGTCCATTTTGTTGTGAGGAGCATACATCGCAGCTTCCCAAACTTGACCTTCTTGCAATTCACCATCACCCATCAATACATAAACCAGACTATTATCTTTGTTTAATTTTTTAGCTTGAGCTGCCCCAATAGCAACCGAAAGACCTTGTCCTAATGACCCTGAAGCAATACGGATACCAGGTAAGCCTTCATGCGTAGTAGGGTGACCTTGTAGACGTGTATTGATCTTACGGAAAGTAGCCAACTCACTTACTGGGAAATATCCAGCGCGAGCTAATGTACTGTAAAATACAGGTGAGATGTGTCCATTTGACAAAAAGAATAAATCTTCACCAGCACCATCCATATTAAATGATGGGTCGTGTTTCATAGCATGAAAATATAACGCTACGAAATAGTCTGTACAGCCTAATGATCCCCCTGGGTGGCCTGATTGACATCCGTGTACCATACGTACGATGTCACGTCTTACTTGTGTTGCAGTCTGTTCAAGTTTATTGATATCTACACTCATTTTGATTGTTTTATACAAATTTATGCGTGTAAAGTTAATGAATTAAAATGTTTTAATAACTTAGAATTTGAGGATAATGCTATTTTCGAAGCTTTTTTATAGAATTAGTAAATACCAATCGAATGATTTGATTTGGATTTATGATTTAGGTACAGATTCAATTTACAAATCACCTTTCAGTTTTCGTACTAAAACAGATATTCGTAAATAAAGTGTCTCAAAATTTCGTCTTCGCTTTTATAATGCTGAAGAAATTTCCTCCATGTCGATGTCGAAAATTGAAATCTATTGCCTAATGAATCTTCATAAGTCCATCTTTTGGTTTTAATCTCAAATAATTTTGCGAATTCATTTCCATCGCGATAGATATATTCCGCATTGCTAATTCTTCGAATTCGAATATCTTCATCTAAGGATGCATCTTCTACAACATTGAAATCTGGCAAAAGGTAATACGCATCGTTTGATTCTCGCTTAAAACCCCTATTGTCGGAAACAATCACTTTGTTAAAAATGTCAACTTCAAAATCGACCTTATAATTTTTTTCCGAAGACAGTCTATCGATAAGATTTGTGAAAAATTTATACTGGTCTTTACTATTGCGAAAAGGGTTACTTTGAATCTTCCCTAGATATTTTTCATCGTAAGACAATTGATTCCCTTTATTATCCGAAAAAATACGAGCATTAAATATGTCTTTTTTGAATTCCGCTTCGTAATTATTCTCATTTGTTTTGAATATCCAGGAGTCAAATATGTCAATTTCAAATTCTTCTTTTCTATTGGTTACATTTCGAAAGTAAGTAATGTGATCTTCAAAAAATATTTCTTGATCTTTAGAATTTGAAAGAACTGTAGGATTTGTTCTAGACAAAAATTTATTATTAAAAGTGATTGTGTTGTTTTTATTATCCTTAAATATTAGGTCATTGAAAACGTTTTTCTCCAATTTGGCTGTGTAGTTTTCTCGCCCAGACTCGTATGTCAAATTATTAAAAAAATCACGTCCAAACTGTTGGGCATACGAACTGAAGATGAATACTTGAAAGCAAAGATAAACGATTACACTTTTCATAATGGATAATTTGTAGGTAAGACTACTGCGTAGCCCGAAAGTTTATTGCTAAATAATATAATCTTTTGGGAAGTTATACTATTTCATTTGTAAATAAAAAGGCTCATTTTGAGAAAAATGAGCCTTCAATATTTTTAGTTCAAAATCGACCAAGTCGACCAAGGAATTCTGGTAAGAATCAAGATCAATGCAATCGTGTAAGTGATAAACACTGTTTTGTTTGCTGCATAATCTAATGTTGCTTTCTTCGCTTTGATATAACCAACCGTGATTAATACAATTGCAATAATCATTATCAACGGGTGCTCCAAGAAATATAATCTTGATAAGCTGTTGCTCATATTCTCTCCAGAGAAACTTTTGATGCCAAGTGGAGACACGAAGTAAATAATCAAACCAATAAGTAATTGCAAGTGTGCAGAGATAAACCCGATTAAAGCAATTTTACGGTTATATGGATTTGCTTTGAAATAGTTTACCGCTGTAATGACAATTGAAATAACTAAAGCCAATAAAAGAATGACAGCTAAAGTCGAGTGTAAATGTTTCATGCCTGTTAACATATGTTTAAAGTTTTAATTTTTTTCTATTTCCTACAAAAGTACTATTTTGAAAGTCGTTTTTCGCCTAATTCTCTAAATTCAGATGTAGCCTTGAATTGTGGGAATGTTTTTTCTTGACTCATTACATATCCGATATCAAAGAAAAGACGAATATCAGCCAAAATTCCACCGAAATCCCAATTTTCATCCAATTCATCTTGCGGTTTGTGGTATCTATTAGCTAATGCTTCTTTACGCTTTTCGTTTGCTACAGAATCTGTCGAAATTAATTCTGAACCTGAACCCATAAACAATCCTGGTACACCTTTCTTCACAAAATTGAAGTGATCAGAGCGGTAAAAGCCTCCAGAAGTCGGATTTTTCTCACCAACTACTGTTCTTCCGAATTTAGCAGCCGAACGCTCTACGTAATCTTCAATCTCTGTTTGTCCAATACCCACTATCGATACATCTTTTGTCGCACCTAATGGATTAAACGCATCCATATTTAAGTTAGCTACTGTTTTGTTTAACGGATAAATCGGATTGTTCGCGTAATAAGATGAACCCAATAAGCCTTCTTCTTCAGCGGTCAACGCAATAAATACAATAGTACGTTCGGGTTGATGTTTAGCAGCTTTGAAAGCTTTTCCTATTTCAAATAAAGCCGCTACACCAGCTGCATTGTCAATGGCACCATTGTAAATCGAATCACCATTTACTGGTTCACCGATACCCAAATGATCCCAATGTGCCGTGTAAATAATTGTTTCGTCAGCACGTTTCGTGCCTGATATTTTCGCGATTACATTGTTTGACTTGGAATGTCTAAAAGCATTTTTTAATTCTACTTTCGTGCTGATATTCATCGGTACTGCCTTGAAGCCAGGCTTTTTAGCAGCTTCCATTAAGTCTGCGTTAAGACCAGCGAGTTTAAATAATTTTTCGGCAGTAGGTGTAGAAACCCAGCCTTCAAATTCGGGTAACTCGTCAGGATTGTTGGTTGTTAATTCCAATTGCGGTCCCGACCATCCTGAACGAACAACATCCCAACCATAACTTGCTGCGCCAGTTTCATGAATTAATAAAATTCCGGTTGCGCCTTGACGACCTGCTTCTTCAAATTTATAACGCCATCTCCCATAGTAGGTCATCGTATCGGCTTTGAAAAGGTTTTTATCGTATCGCCCTGGGTCGCTAACCATTACTACGACAGTTTTGCCTTTTACATCCAATCCTTCGTAATCGTTCCAATTATATTCTGGTGCGAAAATACCGAATCCTGCAAAAACAAGTTCAGTATCTTCCACTAAAGTATTTTCCTTGAGTTTGCGCGTGCCAATAACAAAATCATCTAATGATTTTACAGAAATAGAACCGTTTTTGCCTTTGAAAGTTAAATTAGGCTCGACAGGTTTTGATGTGATTTCAACCATTGGTACTTCTTGAAAGTATGAATCGCCATTCCCTGGCTCAAGTCCTATTGCCTTAAATTGTTCTTCAATATAATTGACAGTTAATGTATCACCTTTGGTAAAAGGCTTTCGACCTAAGAAATCATCAGAAGCGAGTTGAGCTACGTGGGCTTTGTAGGATTCTTCTGTAATAGCTTCAAGTGCTGTGCTGTCTAATGCTGTAGCATCAAAGTTCGAAGCTTGTTCAGTACAGGAAAATAGCCCTATACTCAATGCACAGGAAAATAGAAAAGTTTTATTCATAATTCTTATGTGTTGAATCAATAAAAATACGATTTAAAAAGAAAGATAGACTTTTGTATCTAATCTTTGACAGGAATGACCTCGGCAATTGGGTGAAATAGATAGATTTTTTGTGTGGAAATCTCCAAACACTTGTATCTTTTACGAAGTTTTTCTAGTTTTTGAAAAGTTCTTCCATTTTTCATTTGAAAGATTGACTGTTCGGGTAATTCTTCAACATGAATTAGTTCAGACACCTTCTTATCATACTGTTTTAGTACACGATAGAGATTCAAATCCGTGCAAGAAGATGCCGCAGGATTGTTCATGTAATTATTAATTGCGATGACAACATCAGCAGGAAAAATGTTCAATTTCAAAAAGGGTTGAATAAGCGATTTAAAATTGTTTTTCCATTCCTCTCCGTGGGGTTTTACACGGTTTTTATATTCTTGATACGTTTTCAAATGCGCAAATTCATGTACTGTTGTCATCAGAAAAGCATAGGGATTGAGGTCGTAATTGACCGTGATTTGATGAGAACTTCCACGAAATGGAGCACGGTAATCGCCTAATTTTGATGCACGACTTTTGGTTACCTTAAATCGACAAGCAGAATCGTTAATCCACTGCGAAATAATAGGTGCAGCTTCTGCAGGAATGTACTTACTCAATTGTTTGCTGAAATCTGGCATATCACTACAAACATATTATTTAAATACTAAAAAGTGAATTTTTTATGGTTCTCAAACCTAAATCTTATCCCTATATTTGACATTGAAATTTCGTTACACATTACATCAATTTATAGAATATGCTATCACGATTACTCATAAAAAACTACGCTTTGATTGATAATTTGGATATCGCTTTTGATAAGGGATTGAATATTATCACCGGGGAAACAGGAGCTGGTAAATCTATTCTGATGGGTGCTTTGGGCTTGGTTTTGGGAAATAGAGCGGAGGGCAAACAGTTTTTTGATGATTCCAAGAAATGTGTTATTGAGGGTTATTTTTCTATTTCATCGTATGATCTGAAAGGATTTTTTGAAGAATATGATTTAGAATACGAAGACGAAACGATTATTCGTCGTGAAATATCGGTAGATGGCAAATCACGTGCTTTTGTTAATGATTCACCAGTAAACTTAGCAACATTGAAGGCTTTGGGTGAACGATTGATTGATATTCACTCGCAACATGCGACTTTGCAAATCAATACAGAAGAATTTCAACTGTTTGTGCTTGATTCTATTGCAGGGAATGAAATTTTACTTGAAGAGTTTCGACAAGAACTTCAACAATTGCGTCAGCTCGATAAAAAGTTAAAAACGCTTAAAGAAGAATCTCGCACGGCCAATGCTGAATTGGATTATAACCAATTTCTATTTGATGAATTGGAAAAATTAAATGTGCGTGAAGGCGAACTCAAGGAATTAGAAGAGGAGCAAAGCCAATTAGAGAATGCAGAGGAAATCAAGCGCGCGTTGTTGGCTTCTACGCATTTGTTGGCGGACGGCGAACAAAATGCATTGACCTTATTAAAGGAAAGTATACAACAAATTCAACAGGCTTCTCGGTATTTTACAGATGCCGAAGAGTTGGCAAATCGATTGAACAGTGCCTATATAGAAATCAAGGACGTGTCATCAGAAATTGCACATCAGGAAGCTTCTGTCAATTTGGATGAAAAGCGTTTGGATGAAGTGAATTCACGTTTGAGTGATATCTACAGTTTATTAAAAAAACATCGCTTTGAATCGGAAACGGAACTTATTCAATTAAGAAATGAATTGGAAGAAAAACTCCAGGTTGCCTTAAATCACGATGATATCTTAGCGAAACTAGAGGGGGATAAGAAAAATCAGGAGGCAAAAGTTTCACAATTGGGTGCAAACCTTCACAAAAAGCGTCATGAAATAAAGGCTAAAGTAGAAGAGTCAGTTCAAAAGACTTTGGCTCATGTAGGGATGGTAAATGCTAAACTCGAAGTCTCCTTAAACTTGCTATCGTTAGATAAAGCTTCCAATAGAGGTATGGACAGCGTTCAATTTCTTTTCTCCGCAAATAAAGGACAAGCTTTACAACCAATTCATAAAGTTGCTTCCGGAGGTGAATTATCACGTGTGATGCTTGCTATTAAATCATTGGTCGCTCAGAATTCAGCTTTGCCTACGATTATTTTTGATGAGATTGATACAGGAATTTCAGGGGAGGTAGCACTGCGAGTGGGAGAGGTGATGCATGATTTAGCGAATAATATGCAGGTATTGGCGATTACACATTTGCCGCAGATTGCTTCAAAGGGAACCTCGCATTTCAAAGTTTACAAAGAGGACAAAAATGATAAAACGCGTTCGAATATTGTACTGATGAATGCGGATGAACGTATTGTAGAGGTTGCACAAATGCTTAGCGGAGCGAATCCAGGAGAAGCGGCATTAGCTCACGCGAAGAATTTATTGAGTTAATAGCATTTTACTATCAACTAAAGACGCCTGCGAATTGTTAATTGCAGGCGTTTTATGTATTTAAGATATTTCTGGATAAATGCATAGGTATTATTCAACGTTGTTTCCTATGATTGCTAATAAAAGTAAATAATAACCTTTTTCTAGTCCTAATTCTGCTGCTTTTTGTTCAATTGTTTTCATAATCTGATGTATTTATGTTTATAGTTCGATTATGTTTATTCAATTGATGTGCCAAAAAAATATTTGAATTGGGATAAATCTGAAAAATTATTAATCTTACGTATTAAATCCGATGATTAAGGTTTTTGACACGAGATGAATGTAATAAATACTTATATCTTGAGTATTTTTCCTTCTGTTATTCCCCAAATAATAGATAACCATCTCTCGCACCTTGAATGACTTTTTGAAGTTCGAATTCTTCTAATCCATTAATCAGTGCCTGAAATTCTTTCCATATTGCAGAAAGCTCTTCTTGATGTTGGGATAGGTATGCAAAAGGAAAACCCTCAAATGTATCATATTCATGTAGCTTTTTTAGTATCATCTTATTTCCTAACATAGCACCCAATACAATATAGATCAAACCCAACTTGTAGTGGCGATTCGTATTATTAATAACTACAGGTGATAAATTGTTTTTGATAGTTGATAAATGCTTTACATCAGAATACAGCGCAGATAGTTTCTGTTCCAAAATGATTTCAAATTCTGGCCAATCTAAACTAACTTTTGGAAGAATTCCAGCTATATAATTGTATGATTTAAGAATAAAGTTATGGTAATGTGCTGTGGTAAACTGATTTGAAAATAACAGCTTTGAATGCATCACATCCTCTATTTTATCGTGTAAATCTTGAGTCTCCGTTTTTAGAAGCGTATTATTCATTTGGAAAAATTAATTTAAATGCAGTTCCTTCTCCGACAATACTTTCAAAGCTAATAGTCGCATGTAGTCTGTCTACAATTCGTTTTACAATAGCCATTCCAACCCCAGTTCCTTCAAACTGGCTTGCATTAGCTAAACGTTTAAAGATGCTATAGACATGTTGTTTTTCGGATTCATCGATGCCGATCCCATTATCTTTTATTATATATATCAGCTTATTATTTTCAATAACACTATATACTTCAATTGTAGTTATATTTTTTTTACTACTGAATTTTACAGCATTGTTAATTAAATTCATAAATAGCTGATACAACAATGTTTTTTCTCCATATATGGGGTTAAGATCACCTAATATGATTTCAAAATTTTGAACTTTATGCGTTTGGATAGCCTGGTGAATTATCTGATTAATGAAAGTCTCAGTTGAAACTGTCTCGAAAGGTAAAATGTGTATTGAAGTTTTTGTAGATTCAATAGTCTTATCAATAATTTCGTTTATCAAATGCGCTGCTGCGTGTATATTCTTCGCAAATTTATTGATGATTTCCTTGGACAACTGATCACGTGAATACATGAATTGTGCAGCTGTCATAATTGTTGACAGCGGATTTTTCAGATCGTGAGACAATTCATGTGTATAAGTTTCTAGCTTATTATTCGCTTCTATCAACTGCTCATTAAGGCGTTTGACCTCATTCATTTTGCGCAACATTGATTCTTGAATCAACTTTTGAATGCGCATCAGAAAATCGTGATCAAATTTTGACCATTTCTCAGATTGACCTTTGACATCTTTTTTCCAAAGCTGGAAAGAAGTTCTAGGAGAATAGAGATAAGCATTTTTTTCTTCTGAAAATATTTGATGTTTTTCAGGAACTCCAGCCCATTTTTCTTCAATAAGAATTTCTTTTCTGAACCAATAAATAACAAATTCGTGGTCTTTATCACAACTAAATCGTGCAATACCAGTCCATGAGCTATTATCAATTTTTTTATCATTAGATAAGGTGAAGTTATGCGCAGTATAAATGTTGTCGGCATTTATTTCCTCATTAATGTGCGTGTGAATATCTTCCAGAATATATTCATTTGGTGTTTCTCCAAACCTCAAAATATGGTCAGGAGATTTTATTATTAATCCTGTCGCCGAAAGCGTGCGCATAAATTGAAGCGCAAACTCACCTAAAGTCTTTTCGAAAGATTGATTATAAAACAGTTTTTCTTTTAATTCTAATTCGATTTCACAGATAATTTGATCTTGTTTTATTTGGATACGCTGTCTTTCTACCAAATATTTATTAGCTGCATAATGCGTTACAAAAAGTCCTAAACTCCGTTTATCGTAAGGAATGTATTTATGTGCAATGTTCTGGCAAGCGACTAATCCCCATAATTTATTATCAATAATAATGGAAAAACTTGCGCTCGCGCGTACTCCAAAATTATTTAAATACTGTAAATGTACGGGCGACAGTGCGCGGACTTGAGATTTTGATAGGTCTATATTATGAGCAGAGAGGCCGTAAAGTGGTATTGTCTCCGCCTGTACATCGGAAGTTTGTCTTGATAAATTTTTAAGGTATAGTTGCCTAGCTTGTTGCGGTATGTCAAATTCAGGATAGCGGTAGCCGAGAATAGAATCTTCTTTTAATTTTTTCTTCTCTGCCACTACAATTCCACTATTATCCTCTAAAAACTGATAGACCATTACACGATCAAAATCAATTATCTTTGAAATATTCTCGCACAGCGCCTGCCATACATTATCACTTCTTTCAAAATTCAGTTGAAAATCATTCAGCTGATTTAAAGCAATAACTATACTTTCATTTTTTTCCAGCTCCACGAATATATGTTCTTGAAAGACATATACTGTGAGATTGTAGCATTGGTCGTTTACAATTACTTGTTTTGTGTGAGGATTATCTTCTAAATATGGAATTTGCGTGCTATCAATTTTCGTATCGCTATCTATGTGTTTTAATAATTCATTAATATGAATATTTATTGCGCTAGTTATCCCAATTGGTAACCATTCGTTGCAATTTTCACTTATAGCAATGCACTCACCTAATAAATTAAAAACTACGAGGTAGCCAAAATTTTGGATTCTTCCACATAAATGAATCTGTTCCTCTTCACAGTCTAGTGTTTTTAAGTCTTTAATCATCAAGGTGTGAATAGATGGATTAAATATACTTAATTGTAGGTGATCTAGTCTGTCATATTGTTGATATGTAACTAAGGTGATATAATATTTTTATTGAGGTATAATTATTAATACTGTTGAAACTTACAAAATAATTGTTTATTGATATTTAATAAAAGTCAAACTTGGAAAATCATTTTCCAATAAAAGTAAGTTAATTATTTTAAGAGTATGTATGCTATATGATATCCGCTAATAGATTATTATTCCTTGTGCATATCAAATGAAAATCTTCTCGCAATGCTAAATCCCCATCTGAATTGACCTTTTGTCCAACTACTAGTCGTTTCAGTAATGTATTGCGATTCTTGTACAGCATTTGCATTGGTGAAATTTAGATGAAAAACGTGACCTCCTGTTTCTATCTCTAAGCCTACACCCAATGCATTGTAGAATTTATTTCCGCTGATATTTTCGATATAATCTTTCTTTTCTTTATTCCGAAAAGGAGCAACGTAGTCTGCTATGAGGGCCATAATTTTCGTGAATTTTAATCGTCCTCCGACAACGAGAGCAAAGGTTGTATTTTGTTCACCAAAAGCGGTGTAGTTTTGATGGATGTAGCTCGGAACCACCACTAATGAAAATGCTGAACTAAATTTCCGGGCTATGATCAATTGATTCGCATACGTCAATCTATCTCCAAATTTGGTGAAACTGCTCGCAGCAGTTGGGTGATCTGATTTGTCCATAGCGGAAGTGGTCGCACTTCCAAAAAAAGCTATACCTACAGGTATTTTATTATCGTTTGTTTGTTCTAAAAATTTGTATTTCACATTCGTTTCGAACAATTGTGTTAATTCTGAAGCTCCTTTTGCACGTGCAATTCCAATATTTGAATTATCACTAATTCCATAATCAAAACCAATACGGATATCTGAAGCATGATCCAAACCAAAAAATTGACTAGCACCTGCACCTTTGCCCGCTATATCACCAAATCGGTGATCAACCCAAAATCTAATTCTTTTTTGTGTATGGTTTCGATAGTTTGAATATTTATCAGCTTTCCGGATTTGAATGTTGCGGACACTTTCTCTGTCTCATCCGCTACTGTTACTAAATTTTCTAATGATTCCTGAGCAAAACTTGCTAGTGGTAAAACAAATAGTAAAAGAAGTATATAATTGGTTATTTTATTCATTTCTATTATTTTATAATGTTAATACACTTCTACTTTGTTAAATTGAGCTGCAATCTTAACTTGGATTACTTCGGCTATATTTTTACCAACAATGGATGGAACTTTGATATTATGGTACTAACTTTATATCAAAGTTTAAAATAGTAGAGAGCTGATTGTTATTAAGGACAATAGTAGCTTTGGTCGTATAGTCTTTGGTTATACCATGAATAAGTAATTTTCCTGAAATATCTACATTATACGTACCATTTCCTTTAATCTGTTGGGGATTTAAAATCTTTCCTTTGAATTCCGCAAACGGATATTTATCACTTTCCATATAATTCTCATTAAAATGCTCTTGCATAAGTTTCTTGGTAAATTCAAAAGTGTTAATCTTTACTTTGAAAATGATATCACCGTTGTCTAAATTAAAAGCTGCCGCCAGTTTTTGAGTTTTAGCTTGATTATTTTCTATGGGTGTACTACTAAAAAAGGTGATTTGTCCATTTTTAACATTAAAAATATTGGACTGAGCATGCGATGAAAAACTCCATCCCCCTACGATAAATAGGAGACAGCTTTAGATTTGACAGAGGTGAAAGGTGCTGGACAACAGAAATTGAGTGAAATATAGGATTATTGTATACTCAGCCGATTACTAACAGATTAAGTATGAGTACAGGTGCATTGTATTCACGAAAAAAATATGAATCGCCATATAGTTTTTATAAACCTAAAAATCCTTATAAAGGAAGCCATACTCCGAAGGATGTATCGGCGGTCTGTGATGTGTTATCAGTGCCTATTTTGGTTAATCATAAAATTTTTCAAGCTAAATCATATACGATAACAGCGAGTAGAGGTTTGTCAAGTTACATTATGCTGAAAGAAAAATACGATTTCACTTATACTGGTGAAGGGTATAAGTCTTACAATACCAGTTACACTTTGAATGGGAAGAATCAACATTATTTTGGTGTAGCAGATTTCTCCGTTTCTTTTGATTGAAAAATAAATAACAAATTTAGTATAGGAATACGACCGTTTATGCAAATACCATTGACCGGGATTGGATATGGTCGTACAAATTTACAGTCTAGAGGTGTGGCTGTAAGTTTTGGAATTGACCTTAGTAAATTGGATAGCTTTCTTTAACAGAAAGAGAGGTTTTATGACCTCTCTTTTATGTTATTAATTTCCAATTTCATTATCTGTTAAGACAATTTTTGTGATCATATTGTCAGGAGGAATAGGAGATCCTGCGCCTCGATATTCGGCATATATTCTCACTTTACCAATTGAATAATTTGCTGTAAATATATAATTGCCAATAGTGGCAGGTAATAGCTCATATGTTGTTTGATTGTTGTCGTATGAAATCGCCACGCTTACATGACCATCCTCAAAATATCTTTGGTCTAAATCTGCAACATTTTGTTCAAACCTATATGCCTTAGGCTCTGTCTGAACCCATTGATTAGATTTGATAGTGTACACATAACTTACTCCTGGTAGAGCATTAGTTATATATTCTTTTGTGCAGGAACTTAGTGTGGCTAGGGATGCGCTAGCAATAGCTAATGCAATTAGTATGCGTTTCATGTGTATTGAAGTTAAAATAATTAATACTAGTTTTTAAGTGTGACCTCGAATTTCAATAATAGTTTAATGTAGAACGTTATTATTTTAATCTTACATTATTTTATGAAATTACTTTTTCTCTCAATAGTAACATTATCCCCAGTCAAAGCCGACCCATCTTTATCTACTAATGTCAGTTGGATTGTTGTTTCACCATTAGGCAAATTTGTAATTTCGTAAGGAATCCATCTATCCAACATAAATTCTTGACCATTTATTACAGCTTTAACTTTGTTTCCTTCAGGCGAAATATCTGTGTTGACTACAAAAAAATCTAACAAAACAGAATTCGTATCGTCACCTTTGTAATCTCCTTTAGGTCGGCTGTAGAATAAAGATGGTTCTGTCGGTACATTTTGTTCTTCAACCTTGCCGTCCGAATTAACTTTAAATTTGATCAATTTAGATGCGTCAGTGGTCTTTATTGACTCGTGAAAGGAACGAGATAAAAATGATTGCAAATAATGCTCAGAGTTAATCGGCACATTAAACGTATGTTCAGGTTTATACAAAGCCACATATGGTGCATTGTTCAGAATGAAATGGATATGTTGTCCTTCAGCCGAATTTGCCATATGGTGGACATGGTCTGTTTGATCTGTTAAATTAAAGTTATTTACTGCATATTTGATCGTAACTTTAGCGGAATCATTTCCTAATTTTTCTGACGATAATGAAGAAACCGTTAATGTCGCACCTGGAAATTCTTTCGCATGTGGTAATGGTGTGACTTCAATCGCTATTGCGGTATCTGCATATGTTAAAGAGTCTTGTGTTGAATTCGTGTTTGAATTATTGGGTGAATTACACGAAAAAGTAAGGAATAATCCACAAGTAGCGGTTAAAATAAGATTTTTTGATATAATATTTTTCATGAGAAAATGGTTTATTGTAATCAATACTAATTACAACAAACCATCACCTCAAAAGTTTTATGCGAAAGCGACTAAAAGAGCTTCCTTAATAGCTGAAATTGCTGTTGACAAATCTTCTTGCGTATGAGCAGAAGAAATAAAACCTACTTCATAACCCGATGGACCAAAGTAAATTCCTCTATTCAACAATCCACGGTGCATGATTTTATATTTAATCATTGAATTAGGATCAATTTGATCAGCCGATTTAATAGCTTCTTGCGAAGTGAATGCAAACCAAAAAATAGAGCCAATTGTGAAAATCTTCACCTCAAGTTTGTTCTCTTCTATGAAAGCACGGATTTCTTCGACGAAAGCTGATGTTGTTTGCTCTTGTTTTTCGTAGAATCCAGGTTGTGCTAGGATACTTAATGCTGCAATACCTGCAGCCATTGCTACTGGATTACCAGACAAAGTCCCCGCTTGATAAACCCCACCATCTGGTGAAATATGCCCCATGATTTCTGCCGACGCACCATAAGCTCCAACAGGCATACCGCCACCTATGATTTTACCATACGTCAAAATATCAGGCTGAATATCGTAATATGCTGCAGCTCCTTCAAATCCTAAACGGAAACCTGTGATAACTTCATCAAAAATCAATAGAGACCCGTTAGCTTTTGTAATTTTTCGTAAGAACTGTACGTAATCTTTATCTTGAATCAACAAGCCATTATTCGCAGGTACACCTTCAATAATAACAGCTGCGATTTGATCTTTGAAATCCACGAAAACTTGTTCTAGAGCTGCTTTGTCATTTAAGCCGATTACGATAGTTTCATCTGCAAACGCTTTAGGAACACCTGCCGAAGATGTTTCTCCAAAAGTTACTAATCCCGAACCAGCTTTTACCAGTAAAGAATCCGAGTGTCCATGATAACAGCCTTCGAATTTGACGATCTTATCACGTCTTGTATAGCCTCTAGCTAAACGAATTGCTGACATAACCGCTTCTGTACCCGAACTTACAAAACGGATTTTCTCCACATATTTGTTGTTGGAAATAATCAATTCGGCTAACTCATTTTCTAATGCAGTAGGCGCACCAAAACTCAAACCTTTACCCAATTGCGCTTGTACAGCTTCACGGATTTCAGGATTGTTGTGACCCAATATAAGCGGCCCCCAAGAACAACAAAAATCTATAAACTCATTTCCATCGGCATCCCAAAGATGTGCTTTGTCGCCTCTTTCGATAAATAATGGCGTGCCATATACCGATTTGAATGCGCGAACGGGTGAATTTACCCCCCCCGGAAAATAGTTTTTTGCTTTTTCGAAAAGTTCAGCTGACTTTTCTCTAGATATATCTTGTGCTTTCATGTGCTTATTTCAATAGTCTTGCGAAGTTAGAGATTTATATGTAAATTATGTTCATGACCAAGTCAGGAAATGTTAATTATGAGTCGTAAACTGAGAACAGATGAAATTGCTCTTATATCCTTCCTGCTGGAAGGTGCTGAATTAAAAAACATTTTACTTCATATTTAGATAGCTTTTTTGTAGAAGATATGAATGATGGAGGAATGGGAAGTTTAAAATTTTTATATGATTGTGAACAGTCATATGGAGGAGTAATTGTTGAGGCTGAATATATTGATTTGGATGGGGTACTGGTATTAATATCCTTAATAATGACTAAAGAAAATCAATTGTATGAATTAAATGTATTTAAAGGAGACTTCTTATCGTTAAAAAAAATTCCTAAAGTTAGTTAAATTTTAAATAAAAGGATTTTTAATTAACAAAGGCTCAAAAATTTCTTGAGCCTTTGTCTTATATTATCATCTAGACCTCAGGAAGATATCATAAGATTCTTGAGGTCTAGATGAAGTGTTATATAAATTTTACTTTAACCAACCTTTTTCCAATACTTCTTTTGCGTGGTAGGTTAAGATAGAGGTAGCCCCTGCACGGCGGAAACTTAATAAAGTTTCCATAATTACTGCTTCAGACAACCAGCCATTTGCAATAGCCGCTTTTAGCATAGCGTATTCACCTGAAACGTTGTATGCTGCGATAGGTAAATCAAAATTATCGTGTAATAATTTAATCACATCCAAATAAGGAAGACCTGGTTTTACCATTAAGAAGTCAGCACCTTCTTCCATATCCAATTGTGCCTCGATTAATGCTTCTCTGCTATTGGCAGGATTCATTTGGTAGGATTTTTTGTCACCTTTTTTAGGTGCTGAACCTAGAGCATCACGGAAAGGACCGTAATAAGCAGAAGCGTATTTAGCGGTATACGACATCAACGATACATTGGTAAAGCCATTATCATCCAAAACACTGCGTAAATAACCAATACGACCGTCCATCATATCCGATGGTGCAATAATATCCGCACCTGCTTTTGCATGAGCCAAAGCCATTTTTCCTAAAACCTCAAGCGTTTCATCGTTTAAAATTTCCTCATTCTCCACTATACCATCGTGACCATCTGAACTGTAAGGATCCATCGCTACGTCTGTGATAACGCAAGCTTCTGGGAAGTTTTTCTTTACAGCATCAATTGCACGCAAATACAACGTTCCTTCGCGGTAACTTTCTGTTGCGTATTTATCTTTTAATGACTCTTCGACAGCAGGGAACAAGTCAAACGCTTTCAGCCCTAAATTCATGCAACTTTCTACTTCACGTAGCAAGTTGTCGATTGAATAACGAAAAATGCCTGGCATGGATTTAACTTCCTCTTTTTGATTTTCGCCATCCACGATAAATAAAGGGAATATAAGATTGGCAGCGGACAAGTGTGTCTCTTGAATCATGTCACGAATGACTGCTGATTTTCTGTTTCTTCTAGGACGTTGTAACATGGTATATGTTTTATATGAAAGCCATTTCTAAGAAATGGCTTGTTATACTATTTTATTTGTATTCCAATCCGAAAATTGCTTCAGTTAAGCCCATTTCATCAGGAGAAAAAGGAAGTGAATATTTCAATCCCATTTCTTCGATTGCTTTAGCAGTAGAGTAGCCAATGCAGATGATTTGTTGATCTGGTTCAGCTAAATTTTCTGCAAAGTATGCTTGCACATTACTTGGGCTTGTGAAAATCAACACATCAGCATTTGATTTGTCCACATTTTCTTCCAAAACCGTTTCATAAATAGGCATATCAATGACTGTCGTGTTTTCTGTTAATGCTTTTTGAATACTCATTAACGAATCTTTCGCACGAGGAATAAACACCGTTTGTCCATCCACAACTTTAGCAAACTCTTTTGCAATTTCTTCGGTACTAATGCCCAAATCATCACCTGAGAAATCTGCTACACGACCAAATTTGCGTAATGTCGACTCTGAGCCTCTTCCCAAAACACCAATTTTTGTTTTCTTCAAAATAACTGGATTCAATTTGAAGAAATGCTCAATTGCATTTTTACTGTTAAAGAAAATCCAATCTGCCTTTTTTAGAATAAACGAATCTAGAGTATTGATCGTTGGAAATATTTTAATCAAAGATCTCGCGTCTACAGAAATATTGTGTTTCGCTAACCATTTTGCCAAATAGGAGTTTTCATCCAAATCTCTTGAGATAAAAACAGAAGAAGGCATTTTGCGATCTTTATTGAATTTTTCGAAAATTCGTTGTGCCATACCTTCAGTCGTATCTGACTCTAAGTACAATCTATCTGGAAAATCTTCATTATCCTCTGCGATAGAAGTCCACGATTCGAATTTGCCACTGCGCTCGCGACAGTAAGAGCCAAGAGGAGCGTGGCAACCCGCATCAAACATGTTTAAAACTTTACGCTCAACGGCAATAGTTTTGGCAACAGCTTCGCAGTTTATTTTTTGTAATAAATTAAATAAATCTTGATCTGTTTCACGAATTTGAATAGCTAATACACCTTGTGCTGGCGCAGGAATAATCTCAACTGGTGAAATTTCTTCAATATGAAAATCAGATAAATCCATTTCAATGCGCGTAACACCAGCTTTAGCTAATACAATCGCATCATATTGTTCGTCACGAAGTTTTTGAATACGTGTTTGTAAATTTCCACGTAAATCTGTGAATTCTAAATCTGGACGTACCGATAGCAGCTGCGCTTTACGTCTATTGGATGAAGTGCCTACACTTGCATTGTGTTTTAATGACAAGCGTTTGGTTACATCCACACAATCTTTGTGAATAATAATCACTTCAGAAGGGTCTTCACGCTCCGATACGGCAGCGATGATAAGTCCTGGAGGATTAACCGTAGGTAAGTCTTTGTGGGAGTGAACGGCAAGATCAATTTTAGCAGAAAGTAATTCTTCTTCCAATTCTTTGGTGAAAAATCCTTTGCCTTCTAATTTATCCAAACGAAGATGTTGGATAATATCGCCTTGCGTTTTAATGATTTTTAATTCGGCTTCTACACCGATTTCTGCTAATCTATCTTGTACGAAGTGGGCTTGCCAAAGCGCAAGTTTACTACCTCTAGTTCCGATAATTAATTTTCTATTCACTGACACAAATTTACGTTAACAATTAACGTTGCAAATTTAGCCAAATAGAACCACTTTATGACCCTTTTAGTGTCAGAATAAAGTATCTTTTGCTTGGAATAAGATAAGGAATTAGTTCTTTTCGAATTCGGTGTTTTTTACCAAAATTTCTTTTGCCATCACCATTGGAACTTTGATGTATTTCTTTTCCATATAGTTGATAACTTTTTCCAAAACCTCACGCGCTTGGGGATCAAGATTGTTTAAGTCTTGCGCAAAAACCTCATTCATTGCGATAGCACGAATCTCTTTAATTTTATCGGGAACCTGACGCATAGCGACTTCTACGCGACGTTGTTTGATAATAGGAAGAAATTCTTTAATATTCGCTTCAATGATCGTTTCAGCACTTTCTAATTCATTATAACGCTCTTGGATATTCTTCTCGGCAATAGCTTGCAATCCACGTACTTCGATGTAGTGAATAGAATTTTTAGCTAAAACATCAGCATCAATATCATTTGGAATTGCTAAATCAACAATGACTTTTTTGTCTGTGTCACCATTTAATAAGCTTTGGTACAAATCATTGTCAATTATTGAACCTGCAGCACCTGTACAGGTAATCATTACGTCGAAACCTTGTTTGTAATTCGCTAATTCAGTCAAAGGATAAGCTTCACAGTTTAACTCCTGAGCTAATTTTTTAGCATTTTCCAACGTGCGATTGAAAACGACGAAATTAGAAAGTTTATGTTTTTTAAGGTATTTAGCAAAGTTTTGGTTTGTTTCGCCAGAACCGATTACTAAAATTCTAGGATTTTCTGCTAATTTGATTTCTTTCAACTTGCGGTAAGCCAACGAAACTACAGAGATGGGATTGCGTGAAATGTTTGTATAAGTGTACACTTCTTTTGCTGTTTTTACCAGTCTATCCATCATTAATCGAAGGAAATCACCAGTAAAACCCGCTTCACGACATTTTTCGTATGCACGACGAACCTGTGCTAAAATTTCTTTTTCCCCAACAACCAAACTCTCTAAAGAGCAAGACATGCGGAACAGATGATTTAAAGCTTCTAGTCCAGTGTAACGTGTTACTTGACCTAAATAACAATGAAGACGATCTGCAGGAACACAGAAATTCATTTTTTGCATAAATTCTGCAATGAACTCATCTGTCAATTCATGGGCACCATAAAAGACAAACTCCACACGATTACACGTTGCTATGTAGAATACTTCTGGAATATCTAAGGTATTTTTAAGATTGATTAATCTAGCATCTAACTCTTCGTTACAGATAACTAAATTGCCCAAATCTTTCAGGTCAACGTGTTTGTGTGTGAATGCTATAACTTTTAAATTCTTCAACGCTTTAACTTTCTAGCTCAAATAACTGTTGCAAATGTAGACTAAAACCTTGGTTCTTCTGTCAAAAATCTGTCAAACCAATTAATTTAGAAAGACTCTAAATAATCGGTTTTTTATTTTTAAATAATTGATTATCAGTTTGTTTTAGATTAAACTTTATGTCATTATGACCTATGTCATATAATTAAAATCTATTTTGTAATATCAATCATAATTTGGGGTGAGGTAAGTACATTAATTTGCTTTCAAATACCTTGTTCAAATATAGGAATTAAAATATTTGGGCATATAAAATTGTAAATTTACCTTTACCATTATGTACATACTAAGAAAACCTATCGCACTATTGGGTATCGCCGTGAGCGCTTTATCAACTGTATTCTGTCCATTCCTAAAAGTGCCTCTCAAAGGTAACTGGAATCTTTATGAAACAGATACCAGCTTATTTTTAATCACATTAGGGATACTCGGATTGAATGTTTTATTTTTCGTGTCACGAAAAATAGCATTGTTTCGTTTCACATCTATAGTTTATTTGATTTGGAGTATTCTAGGTTTGATTGCTGTTTATTTCAAGATCAACAATTATTTCGGAATGAAACTCGTTGATGGTTTACTAGCAAAAACATTACATATACAATGGGGATGGGCTGTACTTATATTAAGTGCATTGGTGATGGTATGGAGTGTGAAAAAAGTAAAAGAGATTAATTAATGAGACATAAACAAATCAATAATACGCCTATTAATCAAATCATGCTGATTTTGATTATTCTGCTTATATGTATACTGATATTTAAAAATCTGCTGTATTATTTACCTGGTTTTCTAGGCGCAATTACTTTGTACATATTATATCGAAATTCGTATTTCAAACTCACCGAACAGCGGAAGTGGAATAAATCATTAGCGAGTGTGGTATACATATTAATATCTATTGTCTTCATTGTATTACCGATATGGGCTATTGTAGATTATTTAATTCCTCAGGTCAGAAGCTTTTTGAATAATACGGATCAGATCGTATTACAGTTTAATCAGGTTAAATCTTTTATGGCTGATAAACCTTTACTGCAAGATATAGATTTGTCCGATGAAGCACTTCTAAATTTTCTACAAAGATTGACACGGTATATCCCGAGTATCTTGAATTCTGTAATGGAAGTTGGAGTAAATTTATTAGTCGCTCTTTTCGTATTGTACTTTATGTTGGTGCATGGTCGTATAATGGAACAATATATTGATCGTGCTATACCATTTTCGAATACCAGTAAAAATGAAATATGGGCTGAAGTAGATTTGATGGTACGCTCAAATGCTATTGGCATTCCGATTTTAGGACTATGTCAAGGACTTGTTGCTATGCTTGGGTATTGGATTTTCGGTGTAGAGACTTTTATCCTCTTAGGTATATTGACCGGGGTATCATCCATTATTCCTGTCTTAGGTACAATGACAATTTACATTCCAGTATGCATCACCGTATTTGCTACTAGTTCTATAGGTAATGGCATTGGGTTGACTTTATATTGCTTTTTGTTGGTAGGAGGAATAGATAATATTTTGCGTTTCACCATTTTAAAAACATTAGGAAACGTACCTCCGTTGATTACTGTATTTGGGGTTTTGTTGGGGTTGAATATGTTTGGCATGTTGGGTTTAATTTTTGGACCGCTGATATTGTCGTCTGTAGGCGTTTTAATCAAGGTTTATTCGAATGAATATGGAAAAGGTAACGCAATCGATATACTAGATTTAAAATTTAAATAAGTAAGCACTTACTTTTTTTTAAATTTTTCTTTTGTAATCCATTTGAACTCATTATGTTTGTAAGACTAAGGGAGATGAAAGAATGAAACTTTGTGAGTATTTACTCACGAGTGAATAACCAAAAAACAAGATTAATGATAGACCAGGATGTCTTAAAACTTCAAAGATATTTTCTATCCAATTATAAAACTATTTTAGACTAATTGTAGACTTGTCCGTTCCTGTGACAAGTCTTTTTTTATGTGGATAAGCGAGGGTAAATTCTTATATTTGTAGGCATGTGTGTAAACACTTTAAACCATTAGGAGAAACATATGGGAACGGAAAGTAAGAGACAACAAAGATTTGCAGGAGTTTTACAACAAGATTTAGCTGAATTATTTCAGCGTGAAGGTGGGGCATGGGCGCCAGGAGCATTTATTACCGTCACGAAAGTACGTGTAACTCCCGATCTTGCTATTGCACGTGTTTTTTTAAGTTTCTTGAATACCAATACTGCTAAAGAATCAATTGCGTCTATTAAAACAAAAACGAACGAAATTCGCTATAAATTGGGTGCACGTATAAAAAATCAAGCGAGAATTGTTCCGCATCTGGAATTTTTCTTGGATGATACGAATGAATACGTCGAGCATATGGATAAGATATTCGAAGAAATTAGCAAAGAAACTAGACAGCCAGATTAAACAATCTGGCTTTTTTGATTATGATATTTCGATTAGACGATCAACAAATTTTATTTCCAGATCCCAATTTGGCTGAAGTGGATGGACTTTTGGCTGTAGGGGGAGATTTGCGCACGGAGCGTTTACTTCTTGGCTATGCAAATGGTATATTTCCGTGGTATTCGGAAGATACGCCTATATTGTGGTATGCGCCGCATGAGCGTTTTGTACTATACCCAGAAGAAATCAAGATTAGCAAATCTATGGCTAAAGTCATGGAAAGGGGAAATTTTAAAATAACCTTTAATCAATCATTTGCACAAGTTATTCACAATTGTGCATCCATAGATCGAAAGGATCAAGACGGGACGTGGATAGTCGATGATATGCGGGAGGCTTATATTAATTTGCATCATCAAGGGTTTGTACATAGTATTGAAGTTTGGCAAAATAATGAGTTGGTGGGGGGATTGTATGGTGTATTAGTAGGAAAAATCTTTTGTGGAGAAAGTATGTTTTCAAAAGTTTCGAATGCATCTAAAGCAGCTTTAATATTTTTATGTCAACAATTCGATTTGGAGCTTGTAGATTGTCAGATTCATTCCGAACATTTAGAATATATGGGTGCGAAGCTTATCGATTCCAAAATATTTTATAATTTGCTACGTAAACAAGAATATTCTGCGCATGGATTACAAAAGCTTCTTCGACATTTCGAGTGAAATCACTTATCTCAATACACCTGGTAATGGGCTGATGCCGCGTTCGCATTATGCTTGGCGCGGTCGAAGAGAACAAGATTTTTTTGCTGTCGGGGGAGATTTGCGAGACCAGCAAGGGGCATTTATCACAAACATAAAATCAGAATTTGCTGCGTTATTTAATTGTTCTGTTTCGAATGTTTTTGCTTTACCGAACTTTTCATTTGGATTACATACATTGATTAATGGGTTGCCCAAAGGTTTGAAATATGCCATCCTCGATGAGGATTATCCATCATTGAATTATCCGGTGATAAGTCGTCAATTGGATTATTTCAAGATCACTGTAAAAGCTCAACTGGAAGTAAATATTGAAGATTGTATTCAAAAACATAAGGCGGATGTGTTGCTCTTAAGTGTTGTGCAATATATCAATGGATTAAAAATTGATTTGAGCTTCATTCAATATTTGAAATCAAAATACCCAAATCTAATTATCATCGGTGATGCTACACAATACTTAGGCACAGAGCCCTTTGATTTTGAAAATTCAGGATTTGACGCAATTGGAGGTTCGGGCTACAAATGGATGATGGCGGGCTTTGGAAATGGTTATTTGATACTTTCAAATCAATTGAAAGAGCTTCTTTATGCTGACGCACAGCAAGGGGAAAGACCAAAAGAAGCGATGTGGTTGAGTAAAAGCATATTGGATACGTTTTTAGAGCCAGGGCATCAAGATACCTTGAGTCATGGTACATTAGGACAGTCGATACAGTTTTTGAAGCTTTTAGGTTTAGATAATATTCAACAACATTTGCAAGAAATCAGTGCGTATGCGTATGAAAAACTAGGTGAAAGAGATTTACTTTTGCCTGAGATAAAAAACAGAAAGATAAAATCTTCGTTGATAAATATACAACTTGATCCAAAATATTATGATTTGTTGATGGCGAGTGGCATTAAATGTTTTCCACGTGGCAAAGGCATTCGAATAGGATTACATTTATACAATACATTAGAAGATGTAGATAAGTTAATGGAAGTGATTGATAAAATAGAGAAATAAGATGAATTTGAAAATAGGAGATTTAGTACGTTTTATAGATGAACCCATTGAAGGACATATAACGTCTATACAAGCGAAAGATATAATTGGTGTAACGGACGATACGGGTTTCGAAATCCCCGTATTGCGTACAAAGGTAACTTTAGTGCATGGCAATATGCGCACAATCGAAGATGAATTGGATGATTTGCCAGCACAAACGAATTTACCTTTTGTGTCGAAAGGTATTTTTATTGGTGTAGCAGGAGAGCAAAAGGATGGTTTGGCTAAGTTTTATATTATCAATGAGACTTCATTCGAATTGTTAGTTTCTGTATCTGAAGTTACAGGATCAAAAACTACGGGCGTTTTTGCTAATTCTGTACCCAAACATGATTATGCACAAATCTATACTGGAAACTTTTCATCAGTGGGAAAATGGCCAACTTTTCAGTTGCAAATTATCCGTCACTCCCGTTTGTCACAAACTCAAACGCAACCAATAAGCAAAGAGTTTCGTGTGAAACCGTTGGATTTGATTAACTCCAAGGAACGCGTGGAAATGTTGAATGAGAAAGTTTGGCTGTATGAAATTGATAAGCCTGAAGAAGATATTGGCTTGGATAAACTGAAATCTCATTTTATCTCGCACAGACCGAAGGGAAGATAAACTTAAGTCTTAGCAATTTGCTAGGACTTTTTATGGCAATTTGGCTTTATATCTTCTATTATATTCAACAATTTATTTTTCAAAGTTCTTTTTTCGGTTTTTATCGGCAGTAAATTTTATTACTAAATCGGGAGCTTCGGCACGTGACTTTTCATCTGTATTGCTGATAACAGTTCTATCTAGTTTGTTTTAAGATTAACGATAAATCAGAGCTTTTATCAGAAACAGATATTGAGGGAGTTAGTACCGGCACCTTAATATGAGTGATAATGACCTTTATCATTTGTTTATCAAAGGGGATTCGTATGCTTTTGATGAGATATACATATGATATAATTCGTTGCTGTAAATTTTTGTTCTAAAAAAAGTGGATAATCATGAAGATGCTTAAAATATAGTACATGATGTATTTTCGTGGTTCTGGGAGCAAGGGAGAAGGCATATCATTTCGGTTTCTCTAAAAAGTTTTCTCTATAAGGCTTCACTGAATAAAGTCTTGGATTATTTTAGAAAGAAAAAAGTATTCGATCGATATATCAATTCGAAAGATGAATTTTTCAACATCGTTTCTAATGGAACTGATTTTCTTATTCGTGAAAAGATATTCAGCAGTTAATCGCTAGGGAGTTTGAAAAGATGCCGCCTAAGATGAAGGAAGTGTTCAAAATTAGGTCAGAATTTTATCTCGATAATACAGAAATAGGTCAAAATCTAGGTATGAGTATCCAGAAAATGGAGTTCAAGTCGCTATTGTATGGGAGATTGGAAAGGAGTACGTGTGAATGTGCGTAAAGATATAAACAGTCCATGGCTGCTCTTCAAACTTAAAGACGATAGATCCGAAACGAAAGATTTGGCAAACTTGCATCCTGATATAATCGAAAAGTTTAAAGAAATTCAATTAAAAGAACATCAAAATTCTCAAATCCATGAATGGGAATTCTTGAACAGCAAGAAGCCTAAAAATTAACTGTAATCATGAGTGATTAATAGTGTGTGTGGAAGGTAGCTAGAAGGCTACCTTCTTTTTTTATGCTTCTGGAATTTTTTCAGAAGTTTGAAGAACGTATTAAATGAAAATTAATAACTATCGTCTGAAAACCTTATCTTTCTGATAATTTAGCTATTGAGACGTGTAACGCTCAATTATTGGATTTACAATATCTACCTTTTTATGAAAACATTCTTTGCTATTATATTTGCATTGATCTATCAACAAAGTTTACTTGCAAGTAATCGAATTCCAAACGGTAAGCCAATTGACCTTAAATGCGAACATTTGATAAATCCTGTAGGTATTGATAATACTCATCCTCGATTTTCATGGAAGATAAATGATAATAGAATAGGGGCGATACAGAAGGCTTATCAAGTTCTTGTTAGTACTGATTCGATTTCTTTAACTCAAAATGAAAAGCTGTATTGGGATTCGGAGAAAGTGTATCAATCTGACATTTTGGTAAAGTATAATGGTAAAAGCTTAGCACCACAATCGCGATACTTTTGGAAAGTAGTTTCTTGGGATAAGGATGGAAAGCAGCATTCTTCCTCAATTGCATCTTTCGAAATGGGAATGCTGTCGACAAAAAGTTGGAAGGGAGCTTGGATTAGTGATCATCATGACATTCATTTCAAACCAGCACCTTATTTCCGCAAGCAATTCACAGTTAATAAAAAGATTAAATCTGCGCGAGCTTATATTGCGGTTGCAGGATTGTATGAACTATCGGTTAATGGTCAGCGAGTTGGTGATCATTTTTTAGACCCCATGTATACCAGATTCGATAAAAGAACATTATATGTCACGCATGATGTGACATCGGATTTACAAAAGGGTAATAATGCTATTGGTGTAATTTTGGGAAATGGTTGGTATAATCATCAATCTTTGGCTGTGTGGGATTTTCATAATGCACCATGGCGTGGAAGACCTACTTTTTGTTTGGATCTACGAATCGTATACGAAGACGATTCTGAAGAAATAATTAAAACAGAGCGCGATTGGAAAACTTCTTTTGGTCCAATTATAGCTAATAGTATTTATACGGGTGAACATTATGATGCACGATTAGAACAATCTGGGTGGGATAAGCCGGGTTTTGATGATTCGAAATGGCAAGGTGTCCGTTACCGCAGTGTTCCTTCTGGTAATATTGTAGCACAACAGATTGCTCCAATTCGATTAATACGAGAATATAAACCAATTTCTGTGAAGAAATTTGACGAGAAAACTTACCTTTTTGACCTTGGACAAAATATGGCGGGAATTTCTAAAATTAAGATTAAAGGAAAAGAAGGAGTCATTTTGAAAATTGCGCATGGAGAACGCCTACATGAAAATGGTAGATTGGATCTTTCGAATATTGATGTGTATTATTTGGGCGATAAAGACAAAGATCCTTTTCAAACTGATATTTTAATTCTAAGCGGTAAGAAAGTAGATACATTTATGCCTAAGTTTAATTACAAGGGATTTCGCTATGTGGAAGTTATAAGTTCTGAACCTATTGAAATGAATGAATCAAATCTTGTAGCTTATTTTGTCCATAGCGACGTGAATAAAAAGGGAATTGTTCATACATCATCTCAACTTGTTAATGATCTTTGGAGGATTACCAATAATGCGTACTTATCGAATCTTATGGGCTATCCGACGGATTGTCCACAGCGTGAAAAGAATGGCTGGACTGGAGATGGACATTTGGCTATTGAGACGGCATTGTACAATTACGATGGTATTACAGTGTACGAGAAGTGGTTGGCGGACCACCGTGATGAGCAACAACCAAATGGTGTATTGCCTGATATTATTCCGACAGGTGGATGGGGGTATGGTACAGCAAACGGTTTGGATTGGACGAGTACTATCGCGATTATTCCTTGGGAAATTTACCAGTTTTATGGGGACAGTGAGTTGTTGAAAGATTGCTATGAAAATATAAAACGCTATGTAGATTATGTGAATGGAATTAGTGTAAATGGATTGACGACTTTTGGTCGTGGAGATTGGGTGCCTGTGAAATCTACTTCTGATTTGGAGTTGACTTCTTCAGTTTATTTTTACTTGGATGCAAAGATTTTAGCCGATGCAGCTAAACTTTTTGGAAAGGAAGATGACTTCCAAAAATATAAATCACTCAGCGAGAAAATAAAGAATGCAATCAATGCTAAATTCTTAAATATTGAGACTGGTATTTACGCTTCTGGTACGCAAACAGAATTAAGCGTGCCTTTGCATTGGGGTGTTGTGCCCGAGGAAATGATTGCTAAAGTGGCTGCCAATCTCAATCAAAAAGTTAAAGAGACGAACTACCATTTGGATGTCGGAGTTCTTGGTGCAAAAGCGTTGTTAAATGCGTTAAACAATAATGGCTATGCGGAATCTGCTTACAAAGTTGCGGTGCAAGACACATATCCTTCTTGGGGTTGGTGGGCTGCGAATGGTGCGACCACTTTATTGGAAAATTGGGATTTAGAAGCTGAAAGAGATATTTCGGATAACCACATGATGTTTGGGGAAATAGGAGGTTGGTTTTTTAAATCCTTAGGTGGGATAATTCCGGATCCAACAAAACCAGGATTTAAACATATAATATTGAAGCCAATTTTTCCAGAAGGTTTAGAACATTCGGAAGTTTCGCATGAATCACCATACGGGAAAATTGTTTCTAAATGGAAGAAAGGTAATAAATCAATTGTTTATGATATTGTTATTCCTCCGAATTCATCTGCAACTTTCTTTGCGCCAGCAAATATTTCAGGCGAAAGAGAGATCAAGTTAGATGCGGGAATACATCAGTTGAAGCTTAAATTCAGATAGTTTGAATACCATTAAGATGGAATCTGAAGAATAATAAAATCATATGTTCTTTCAGTTTCATTTCGTGAAAAATTAATTCTAAAAAAACAACGCCATGCTTAAATCTAAGCATGGCGTTGTTATATCTAAATTTAGTTCTTAATACTAAACTTATGCTCCTAATTGTACGCGTTTGAAAGCAGTTACAGTTAATCCTTTAGATACTGAATCTAAGAATTGAGCGATGTTTTTAGAAGAATCTTTAACGAACTCTTGGTTCAATAAAGTAGTTTCTTTGAAGAATTTGTTCAATTTACCTTGAGCAATTTTCTCAGCCATTTCAGCTGGTTTGCCTTCAGCGATGATTTGTTCTTTCGCGATAGCGATTTCACGCTCGATAGTATTAGCATCTACACCATCTTTATCGATAGCGATAGGGTTCATTGCAGCGATTTGCATAGCTACATCTTTACCAGCTTCGTCAGCACCTTCTGCGTCAGCAGAAAGACCAACTAATACACCTAAACGGTAGTTACCGTGGATGTAAGCTACTACTTTGTCTCCTGTTACGATTTCGAATTTAGAAACGTCGATTTTCTCACCGATAACACCAGTTTGCTCGATTAAAGCTTCTGAAATTACTTTACCATCAACAGTTAAAGCTTTCAATTCCTCTAAAGAAGCAGGAGTGTTAGCTAAAGCTGCTTCAGCGATTTTGTCAGCGAAAGCTACGAAATCAGAGTTTTTCGCTACGAAGTCAGTCTCACAGTTTACTTCAACTACGATACCAGTTTTACCATCAGCTGATGATTTAGCGATTACAACACCTTCGTTAGAATCACGGTCTTGACGGCTAGCAGCTACTTTAGCGCCTTTTTTGCGTAAGTAGTCTACAGCAGCTTCGAAGTCACCGTTAGCTTCTACTAAAGCTTTTTTACAATCCATCATACCTGCGCCTGTTTGTTGACGCAATTTGTTTACATCTGATGCAGAAATTTGTACTGACATGATATTTTCTTTTTTAATAAAATTACAATGTTGTCATTAACAAAGCGATGAGCTATTGTTAAGTTTTTGGTTCTTTTAACAAAAAAACCGGAAAGACGTGCGTGGGTAAGGAAGTGAAACTCCCAGAAACCTACACTTGTCTATCCGGCTTTAAATATAGAATATTATTCTACGTCTTTTGCTTTACGAGTGCGTTTTCCTGAAGCATCAGCGTCACCATTGTCTACAGCAGCTTTAGCAGCAGCAGCTTCTTTTTCAGCATCTTCTTCTTTGTCGCGTTTACGCTCGTCCAAACCTTCTACGATCGCTTGACCAATGATACCAGCGATAAGGCTAATAGATTTAGTAGCGTCATCGTTAGCTGGGATAGGGAAGTCGATGTTTGTAGGATCAGAGTTTGTATCTACCATTGCAAAAGTAGGGATGTTCAACTTGATAGCTTCAGCTACAGCGATGTGTTCTTTTTTCACATCGATGATGAATAAAGCTGCAGGTAAACGGTTTAAGTCAGCGATACCACCCAAAAGTGCTTCTAACTTAATACGCTCACGTTGAATCATCAACTTCTCTTTTTTAGACAATACATCGTATGTACCATCTTTTTGCATTTTGTCAATAGTAGTCATTTTCTTGATAGACTTACGAACTGTTGCGAAGTTTGTAAGCATACCACCTAACCAACGTTCAGTAACATAAGGCATGTTTACAGCCTTAGCTTGTTGAGCGATGATTTCTTTTGCTTGTTTTTTCGTTGCTACGAATAAAACTTTACGACCTGATTTTACGATTTGTTTGATAGCTGAAGCAGCTTCCTCTAATTTCGTAAGAGTTTTGTTCAAGTCAATGATGTGGATACCGTTGCGTTCCATGAAAATGTACTTAGCCATTTTCGGGTCCCATTTACGAGTAAGGTGACCAAAGTGAACACCTGCATCCAATAAATCCTGATAAGTAGTTCTTGCCATTTTTTGATCCTCCTTTGATTAACGTTTACTGAATTGGAATCTTCTACGAGCTTTCTTGCGTCCTGGTTTTTTACGCTCAACCATACGGTCATCACGTGTTACTAAACCTTTAGCACGTAAAGCTGGTTTTACTTCTGGATCAAGTTCTACTAATGCTTTAGCGATTGCTAAACGCACAGCTTCTGCTTGACCTTTAACTCCACCACCTTGAACGTTAACTTTCACATCAAAATTTGCTAATGACTCCGCTACCAATAAAGATTGAGTAACGATGTATTGCAATGGCAATGTTGGGAAATATTCTTTGTAGTCTTTACCGTTTACGGTAATGTTTCCGCTACCTGCTCCTAAGTAGATACGAGCAACAGCAGTTTTTCTTCTTCCTGAAGTGTTAGTTGTTGACATGTTTGTTCTCCTTAAAATTTAACTGGTTTTGGATTTTGCGCTTCATGCTTGTGCTCTGTTCCAGCATAAACAAAAAGGTTTTTGAATAACTGACGACCTAAACGATTTTTAGGTAACATACCACGTACCGCTTTCTCGATGATGCGCTCAGGGTGTTTAGCCAATAATTCTTTCGGAGAAACAAAACGTTGACCACCTGGGTAGCCAGTGTAGCGAACATATACTTTGTCGCCTAATTTGTTTCCAGTCAATTTGATTTTGTCTGCATTAATAACGATCACGTTATCACCGCAGTCTACGTGTGGGGTGAAAGATGGTTTGTGCTTACCACGAATTACTTTCGCAATTTCACTAGCCAATCGTCCCAAGATCTCTCCTTCAGCGTCAACAACAATCCATTCTTTGTTAACGGTGTTCTTGTTGGCAGAGACAGTTTTGTAACTTAACGTATTCACTTGCTTCTATTTAATTAATTAATACTTTTTTAAACCGCTTGTAATCGCTACAATCGGATTGCAAAGGTAATGATTTTATTTTCAATAATAAAGCATATCCTCACTAAAATTTTATTTAACTTTTTTTAAGTTTTTAAATATTAAACTTCTAGTTTAGAATTTACTCTTTTGTAAGTCTATATTACTACCTTAGTGAGTCTGAAAGAGAGAAAGTGAAAATATTTAATCATTAAGATGAGTATACAATTAATATATAGATTTCGTAAGTATTTTTTGGTTTTAATTTGTTTGGTTGCTTCAATTGTTGCTTACGGGCAAACAGATGAAAATTATAAGGAAGAGCTGAAAGCTGTTGAGAGCAAATTACGAGAGGGGAAGTTTCAAGAAGGGCTACAGCTTTTGGATGAGATTTCTGTCAAATATCCAGAAGTAGCTGATATTTATTACGCCAAATCATTGATTTTGGTACAAATGCGTGATTACGATGGGGCTGTTGAAAGTGCAACGCTAGCATTTGAAAAACATAAAAATATGTTTTATGCGAATCACCTATTGGAGCTTTATAAAGCGAGAAAAGATTTGCCAAATGGTATTGCCTTATTACTAGATCTACAAAAACAATTCCCTTCTCACGAGGGATTGAGTCGAGAATTGTTAATTCTATATGCGGAGAATAAGCAATTGGATGAAGCTAAAAAGTTGCATGCCAAATTGATTACTACAAGCCATTCGGACACATTGAATCTTGTGATGGCCGAGGTGTATATGAATGCAGAGGATCTACCGGCTGCAAAAAAGTTGCTAGCCAAAATGGATGGCAAATCGATGATTCCAGATGTTTATGGTTATTTGGGGTATATCAATGGGCAAGAGGGGAAGCAAAAAGAAGCTTTGGCTGCGATAGAACGTGGAATCAAACGCACAAGTGATAAGGGTTTATATTTAGATCTTGCAGATACATATAAAAGCATGGAAAGATATGAGCCGATGTTTAACGCCTTGAAAATAGCTTTTAATACTTCAGAAGTTCAGGTTTGGGATAAATATAAGTTTTTGGTAGGGTTGATGAACGAGCAGGGAACATTGTCAGATGATAAATTACAACTTCTAGCGAATTTATTAGAAACCTACCATCCAGATGTACTAGAAGCCCAGATATTGAAAGGAGAATTGCTATGGAAGCGTGGTAATGTAGAGGAAGCGCGTTCTGTATTTTTGAAAGTTGCCTCTTCAAATCCGAGATACATCTCTGCATGGAGATTAGCAATTAATACAGATTTGGCATTAAATCAACCTGATGAAGCAATTAAACACGGTGCAGAAGGATTAAAACACAATCCAAATAATACGGAGCTGCTTTATTTTACGAGCATGGCGTATGCTGCAAAATTGGATTACAATACAAGTAAAGAGTTTTTAGAAACTGCGCTGAATTATTCAGAGAATGATACTAATTTCTTGCGTTCCTTAATTTATAGCTCATTAGGGGATCTTTATCATGAATTGAAAATGGAAAGTATGTCCGATGTCGCTTATGAGGAAGCAATTTCACTTGATAGCACGAATGTGACTGCATTAAATAATTATGCCTATTATTTGGCGGTGCGTAAAAAGGAATTGGATAAGGCAGCCACCTTTTCAAAGCTTTCTAATGAGCTTGAGCCCAATTCCGCTACCTTTAAAGATACGTATGCTTGGGTATTATTTCAACAAGAAAAATATAGTGAAGCACTCACTTGGATAGAAGAGGCAGTGAAGTTGGATAAGAAATCCGCTGTAATGTTAGAGCATTATGGCGATATCCTCAGTAAACTAAACAGAGAAAAAGACGCTGTTGCTCAATGGCAGAAAGCGTTGAGTTTAGAGCTGGAAAAAAAATCAAATCAGAATCTTGCAAAGATTCAGCAAAAAATTAAAGAAGGAAAATATGTGGAATAAAATATGTGCGATAGGAATAGGAGTTGCTATATTGACATCGTGTGGTACGCGTAAGCAAGTTGCGATTACAACTTCGGGGGCAGAAAGTACGATTATTAAACCCAATGAGAATGCTGATTATTTAATTAATAACCTTGATTTTCATAGTTTTTCGGGTAGAGCCAAAGCAAAAGTTGAATTAGGTAACGAGAATCAAGACGTCACTATGCATGTACGTATCCAGCGCAATAAAGCGATTTGGATTTCTCTGACAGGGACATTTTTAAATGTTGAAGGCGCTCGATTACTAATTACGCCAGATAGTGTCAAGATAATGAATAAATTGCAGGGAGAATACACAGCAAAGCCTTTCAATTTTATACATAAGTACACAGGTGAGGGCGTGAGCTTTAGCGTATTGCAGGATTTATTAATAGCGAATGTCTCATCTGATTTATTGCGTACAGATAAAATGACTGTAGCCAAAGCTACCGATGATGTGCAATTGGTAGGTGTAAAAAATAATTTGTCTTTTCAATATAGTCTAAATGGCAAATTTAGACCAAAAGTTATTCGTCTGACGCCAGTAGGAAAGAACCAGAGCCTAGAAGCTTTTTACAGTTCATTTAATGATGTGACGGGTTATAATTTTCCTCAAAATCAAAACATCAAGTTGAGTGCTTCAGGGATTCAAGTAAACGCAGTATTAAATTACAATAAAATTGAATTTAATCAAGAGGTGGAAATGCCTTTTACAGTGCCGTCTAAATATAAAGTTTTGAATTAATTGCATGTTAAAATAATCTTTTTATTAGGCAAGTCAGTTAGATATCACTATTTTTGAAAGTTGTACAAAAACGAGTAAGCTGGGGCTCCATTCATGAATTTTAGACATATATTATTAAGCATATTTTTTGTTCTCTTTTGTAGCCAATTGTCATTTGGGCAGAGTAGTGCGCAGCTAAAGAAGCAGTTGGAGAAAATTAATTCCGAAATTGCGAATCTTAATAAAGAGCTTTTGGCGAAGACAAAGGAAAAGCTTCTTTCTCAAAAAGAAGTTTCTGCATTGAGCAGACAGCTGAATCTTCGTGAAGAAAAAATTTCGGTTATCAGTAAAGAAGTAAATAACCTTACATCTCAGATTAATAAGAATACGAAATCAGTTAATGAGCTTAAAGCGGAATTAGAAAAGATGCGTAAGGACTACGAAAAGATGATCATGTTTGCTTTTCGTAACAAAAATGGATACAACAAAATGATGTTCATTTTTGCTTCTAAAGATTTCAACCAGGCTTTCAAGCGTATAAAGTATTTACAGCAATTTTCGGATGCACGTAAAACAAAGGCAGCTGAAATTGAAGCTGTAAAAAAGGATATTGAATTGAAAATCGCGCAGATGGAAGCCGATCGCAATACACAACGTGGATTATTGGCGGATCAGCAAAAGGAGCGTGAAATTATCAGAAAAGATAGAGCTCAACATCAATCGCAATTAAATTCTATTGTCAAAGAAGAGCGTACTTTCAAAGGGCAGTTATCGAAAAAACAACAGGAAAAGAAAAAAATGGAGGCATTGATTCGTGCGGCCATTAATAGAGAAATAGCTGAAGAAAGACGTAGGGCAGAGGCAGAACGCAAGCGCTTGGCGGAGGCTGAAGCAAAACGTACCGGTAAAACTGTAGCAGAAGTAGAAAAGGCAACTCCTAAGAAAACAGATAGCGAGATTCTTCGTTCTACGCCAGAAGCAGCAAGACTTTCGGCAGATTTTAAATCAAATAGGGGGCGCTTACCTTGGCCTGTGGCGCAAGGAAATATTGTCCGCAATTATGGATCGTATACAATAGACGGCATAACAAGTTCTGCTCCAGATGTGGGTATTCGTACGACTGATGGTGCTGGCGTAAAGGCTGTATTTGAAGGTGAAGTTGTACAAGCTGTAGCTGGTGTGGTTGTCATAAAACATGGTGAATATTTTAGTTTTTATTCGAACATGTCATCTGTTTCAGTCAGAAGAGGACAGAAAGTAAGTCGCGGACAGCAAATAGGTATAGCAGATAAAGATCCAGAATTGGGTTATACAGTGGTTTACTTCGGGTTATCACAAGGTCAAAATGATTTTAATCCATCACCTTGGTTAGCAAGATAGTTACACGAGAATAACAATTAATTCTATATATTTGTAAATAGTCATATTGAGAAAGAATTTTAAAGAAATAGCATAACTAAAATGTATACATCTAATTTATTATTTATAGGAACACAAGAGATTATCATTATCGTGGTATTAGTTCTTTTGTTATTTGGGGGTAAAAAGATTCCAGAATTAATGCGCGGTCTTGGTAGAGGTGTGAAGGAATTTAAAGATGGTCAGCGTGAAGATACGACTGAGAAGCCAGAAGAAAAACAAAAATCAAATAATTTATAAAAATATTTGCAAAGATTACATGTATTAATCCACATGTAATCTTTGTTTTTTTGCCTTATTGGCTAAATATTGCCAACTAGTATCCAAAAAACTAGCACAATATGAAGAACAAAATATACACCGTATTATTAACCACTATAATCAGTGTACACACATCCACCGCTCAAACCTATTCGGTAAATCCTATTGACGACGATTACTACAATCAACTGTCTTTTGCGACTTCAATGGATGAGCATCGTGAATTATTAGTAGAATTAGACTCCATACGCAAGCACGTTGATGAAAAAGTTGATGTAACTATTGCTGATGCACATATATTGCGTAGGATGAAAGCTTCCACGAAGACCATTCCTTTGGATTACAATTCTCAAGTCAAGTATTTTATCGACAAATATATATCGGCGAATTATAAGCCTTATATGAGTCGTATGCATGGGCTTAGTAATCATTATTTCAGAGTGTACGATAAGGTATTTCAAGAGATGGGAATTCCTGAGGAAATAAAGTACTTGTCTCTCGTAGAGTCGTCTTTAAATCCGCATTTGGTTTCTTCCGCCGGAGCTGTGGGGCCTTGGCAATTTATCTACACGACAGCACGTGGTTACGATTTAGATATGAACACGCATATCGATGAGCGCAAAGATATTTATGCTGCGACATATGCTGTATCTGCTTATTTAAAGGAGTCTTATGATCAATTTAACGATTGGCTATTAGCTCTAGCATCCTATAACTGTGGACGAGGCTGTGTCAAACGCGCTATCCAACGTTCGGGAATGAATAACCCTAAATTCTGGGAATTGTCGCCATTTCTTCCAAAGGAAACACAAAATTATATCCCTAAGTATGTAGCTATGACTTATGTCTTGAGCAATGCTAGCGCCTATGGCATAGAACCTGCTGCTACAGAATTGGATTACGAAACC
>Ga0233369_1000125_pt1 | contig 38905 bp, 32 predicted proteins | sample ElkDunMinimDraft_26_FD_191537 | JGI IMG/M metagenome (GOLD analysis project Ga0233369, IMG submission 191537) | Fecal eukaryotic communites from dung pellets of Tule Elk in California, USA - Elk Dung D16 | ecosystem: Host-associated > Mammals > Digestive system > Large intestine > Fecal | place... | reverse complement strand
GTCAGCTTCGCCGGCGTGACCGGGGCCGCCGACCGGCTCGACACCGTCCAGGCCGGTGCCCGGCTGCGTGCGCTGCGCGAGGCCAGCCGGGTGCCGGTGGTGGCCGGATTCGGCATCCGCGATGCCGCCAGCGCGGCCGCGATGGCCGCGGCGGCCGACGGCGTCGTGGTGGGCAGTGCCCTGGTCGACGCGCTGGACGGCGCCGATACGCCGGAGGCCGCCGCAGGCCGCGCGCACCGCTTCCTGGCGCCGCTGCGGGCCTCCCTCGACGCCGGCTGACTGGCAAGCCCCGCCTGTCGGGTGCTCCCCGGCGGTCGGTTACACTTCCGCGCTTTACGGCCCCGTAGCGGTCGTCGGGAGAAGACAGGCCATGTCCTGGTTGCAGAAAATCATGCCGCCGCGCATCCGCACCGATGCCGCCGCGATCAAGAAGCGCAGCGTCCCCGAGGGCCTGTGGGAGAAGTGCGAGCGCTGCAGCGCCGTGCTCTATGGGCCCGAGCTGGAGGAGAACCTCGAGGTCTGCCCCAAGTGCGCCTTCCATCGGCCGATCCGGGCCCGCGCGCGCCTCAAGGCGTTCCTGGATCCGGGCAGCCCCCAGGAGATCGCGGCCGACCTCGGCCCGACCGACATCCTGAAGTTCAAGGACCAGAAGCGCTACGCCGACCGCATCAAGGCCGCGCAGCGTTCGACCGGCGAGCGCGACACGCTGATCGCGATGGAGGGCGCGCTGATGGCGCGCCCGATCGTCGCGAGCGCGATGGATTTCGCCTACATGGGGGGCTCGATGGGGTCGGTGGGTGGCGAGAAGTTCGCCCGCGCCGCCGAACGGGCCCTCGAGATCGGCGCGCCCTATGTCTGCTTCACCGCCAGTGGCGGCATGCGCATGCAGGAAAGCATGTTCTCGCTGATGCAGATGGCCAAGACCTCCGCGGCGCTCTCGCGCCTGCGCGAAGCCGGACTGCCCTACATTTCGGTGCTGACCAACCCGACCTTCGGCGGCGCGTCGGCTTCGTTCGCGATGCTCGGCGACATCAACATGGCCGAGCCGGAGGCGCTGATCGGCTTCGCCGGTCCGCGCGTGATCGAGCAGACCGTCCGCGAGACGCTGCCGGAGGGCTTCCAGCGTTCGGAGTTCCTGGTCGAGCACGGCGCGATCGACCAGATCTGCGACCGCCGCGAACTGCGCACGCGCATCGCCCACCTGCTGGCGATGCTGACCCGGCAGAGCGCGCCGGAGGGAGCGGCTGCGTGAGCCGCAGGTATTTCGGCACCGACGGCATCCGTGGGCGCGTCGGCGAGGGTTGGATCTCGGCCGATTTCATGCTGCGTCTCGGCAATGCCTACGGTCATTCGCTGCGCGGCCGCGGCGGCGATTGGCGCCGCCCCCAGGTGCTGATCGGCAAGGACACGCGCATCTCGAACTACATGTTCGAAGCCGCGCTCGAGGCCGGCCTGGTCGCGGCCGGCGTCGACGTGCAGCTGATGGGGCCCATGCCCACGCCTGCCGTCGCGCATCTGACGCATTCGCTGGGCGCCGACGGCGGCATCGTGATCTCCGCCTCGCACAATCCGCATCACGACAACGGCATCAAGTTCTTCAACCGCCAGGGCGAGAAGCTCGACGATGCGACCGAGCTGGCGATCGAGGCCGCGCTGGACCAGCCGTTCCGAACGGTCGCCTCCGAGAAGCTCGGCAAGGCGGTACGCACGCGCGACGCGGTCGGGCGTTACGTCGAAGCCTGCAAGGCCTCGGTGCCGCGCGGCTTCGATCTCGACGGCATGCGCATCGTCGTCGACTGCGCCAACGGCGCGACCTACCAGGTTGGTCCGATCGTGCTGCGCGAACTGGGCGCGCAGGTCGAGGTCATCGGCGCCGAGCCCAACGGCCTCAACATCAATGACGGCGTCGGCTCCACGCACCCTGAGCATCTGAGCGAACGCGTCAGCCGCAGCGGCGCGAACCTCGGCATCGCTTTCGATGGCGATGGCGACCGCGTGTTGTTCGTCGATGCCAACGGCAGCGTGCGCGACGGCGACGACCTGCTGTACGTGCTCGCGCGCGACTGGCAGCAGTCGGGCCGCCTGCGGGGCCCGGTGGTCGGCACGCTGATGAGCAACTACGGTCTCGAGCGCGCCTTCGGCGAGGCGGGCATCGGCTTCGCCCGCGCCAGTGTCGGCGACCGCTACGTGCACCAGATGCTGCTCGAACAGGGCGGCGTGCTCGGTGGCGAGACGTCGGGACACCTGCTGTGCCTGGATCGCGCGACCACCGGCGACGGCATCATCAGTGCGCTGCAGGTGCTCGAAGTGCTGCGCCGGCGCGGCGAATCGCTGCAGGAAGCGCTGCATGGCCTGTCCAAGGTGCCGCAGAAGACCGTCAACGTGCGTTACGAAGGCAGCGCGAGGCCGGCCGAGGCCCCGGGCGTACAGTCCGCGCTCGCCGATGCGCAGGCCGCGGTACAGGGCCGTGGCCGCGCATTCCTGCGTCCGTCTGGCACCGAGCCTGTGGTGCGCGTGACAGTCGAAGCCGACGACGATGCCCTGATGCAATCCACCCTCGATCAACTGGCCGACGCCGTACGCGCGGCGGCCGCCGCCTGATTCCAAGGACCCTTCGCATGACCGCCCGCATCCCCACGCTCGACATCCGTCGTTTCGACACGGACCGAGAAGCCTTCGTCGCCGAGCTCGGTGCCGCCTACAGGGAGTGGGGTTTCGCCGGGATCAGCGGCCACGGCATCCCGCAGGCGCAGATCGACGGCGCCTACGAGGTCTTCAAGGCGTTCTTCGCGCTGCCGGAAGAGACCAAGAAGCGCTATCACGTGGCCGGCGGCGGCGGCGCGCGCGGCTACACCGCGTTCGGCGTGGAGACCGCCAAGGGCGCCAAGCACTTCGATCTCAAGGAGTTCTGGCACATCGGCCGCGAGATTCCGGACGATTCGAAGTATCGCCAGGTCATGCCCCCGAACCTGTGGCCGACCGAGGTGGCGGGCTTCCGCGAGCATGGTTACGGCCTGTACCAGACGCTCGATGCGCTGGGCTCGAAGGTGCTCTCGGCCCTGGCGCTGCACATCGGTCTGCCGGAGGACTATTTCGCCGACAAGACCGACGTCGGCAACTCGATCCTGCGGCCGATCCACTATCCGCCGATCACCGCCGACGACATTCCGAACGTGCGTGCCGGCGCGCATGAGGACATCAACCTGATCACGCTGCTGGTTGGCGCCAGTGCGGCGGGTCTGGAAGTGCGTTCCCAGCAGGGCGAGTGGGTGCCGTTCACCTCCGAGGCCGACACCATCGTGGTCAACATCGGTGACATGCTGCAGCGCCTCACCAACCACGTGTACCCGTCCACGACGCACCGGGTGACCAATCCGCCGGGCGAAGCCGCGCGCAAGCCGCGTTACTCGGTGCCGTTCTTCCTGCATCCGAATCCGGATTTCGTCATCGACGTGCTGCCCTCGACGGTGACTGCGGACAATCCGAGCCGGTACCCCGAGCCGATCACCGCCCAGGGCTACCTCGAAGAGCGCCTGCGCGAGATCAAGCTGAAGTAGGGCGGGGCGGGGATGGAACGGCGCCTTCGGGCGCCGTTTCCAATTGCGCCGGAAACGCCATCGGACGGGCTGGTCGAGGCCTGGCGGCGCCCGGTCTTGATGTCATCAGTGCAGCTGTCGACCTGGTGGGCGGCGGGTCGGCGCGCCATCGAACCGTCTCCGGCCATGGGCTATGCTCTTGCGCCTTTCGCACAAGGAGTCCGCCATGCGTCGCAGGATTGTCGCCGGCAACTGGAAACTGCAGGGCAGCCGCCTGTTCGCCAACGACCTCGTCGAGGGCATCGCCGCCGGCATGCCGGCCGGGGTGGAGGCCATCGTGCTGCCGCCGTATCCGTATCTGCCGGCGCTGACGCAGGCATTCGAGGGTCGCGGCGTGGCCTTCGGCGCGCAGGACACCAGTGCCCATGCCAAGGGTGCCTATACCGGCGAGGTCAGTGCCGGGATGCTTGCCGACGTCGGCGCGCGCTATGCGCTGGTCGGGCACTCCGAGCGCCGCCAGCACCACGGCGAGGGCGATGCGCTGGTCGCGGCGAAGTTCATGGCCGCACGCGAAGCGGGGCTGGCCCCCATCCTGTGCGTTGGCGAGACCCGCGAGCAGCGCGAGGCCGGGCAGACCGAGGACGTCATCGGCGCACAGGTCCAGGCCGTACTGGATGCGGCCGGGCCGGCCGCGTTCGACGGCGCGATCATCGCCTACGAACCGGTTTGGGCGATCGGCACCGGGCTCACCGCCAGCCCGGAACAGGCCCAGGCGGTCCACGCCTTCCTGCGTGGCGTGGTCGCCCGGCAGGATGCTAGAATCGCCGATTCGTTGCCGTTGCTCTATGGCGGCAGCTGCAAGCCCGACAATGCCGCTGCGCTGTTCTCGCAGCCCGACGTCGACGGCGGACTGATCGGCGGCGCCTCGCTGGCGGCCGACGACTTCCTGGCCATCGTCGCCGCGGCCGCGCGTTGAGCGCGGCTGGCGCCTCTGAAACACGTCCCGTCCGCGGGCACCGCTGAGCACACACGCAATGCTGCTGACCGTCTTCAATATCCTGTTCGTCATCATCGCCATCGCGATGATCGCGCTGATCCTCATGCAGCGCGGCGCTGGCGCCTCGGCCGGCTCCGGCTTCGGTGGCGGCGCGTCGTCCACCGTCTTCGGTGCGCGGGGATCGTCGAACTTCCTGTCCAAGGCCACCAAGTGGCTGGCGATCAGCTTCTTCGCGATAACCCTGTTCATGGCCTGGTACGCGATGCACCGCGCCAACCCCAATGCGATGAACATGGACCTGGGCGTGATGGGCAGTGAAGTCCCGACGGCGCCGGTCGACCGCGCGGCTCCCCCGGCGGTCACGCCGCAGGCGCCTGCGGCTGACGCTACGGTGCCGGCCGCACCCGCCGCCGAAGGTGCGGTGCCGGTTCCGCCGCCGGTGGAAGAAAATTCTTCGCGCGAAACGCCCTGACGGGCTCCCCAGATCGATGAATTGGCATTACAATGCGCGGCTCGCCGACGCAGTGATGCCAGGCGGCAGTTTCAGGTTGACCGGCCCAGGTGGCGGAATTGGTAGACGCACTACCTTGAGGTGGTAGCGGCTTAGGTCGTGGGGGTTCGAGTCCCCCCTTGGGCACCAACCGGAAAACCGATGCGGCATCGTCCGCGTCGAACGGATCACCCCGCGCAAGCGGGGTTTTTCGTATCTGCGGCATGCGGTTCTGCACGCGCGGAAACCTTTTTCTGCGCGGGATTCACGCGGGTGAGCGCTTTGGTGGGGAATGCTGCGCGTAATGACCTGCGCACCGGTGTAAATCGTTTACTCGCCAGTTCTGTAACCGGTACAATTGTCGTGATCGGGCCGACGCACAATGCGTGCGTTGCCCGGCCTTCGTGAAGCGCTTCGACGCTTCGAGAATGCGGCGTCGCAGGGCGCCGAGCCAAGGCCGCAAGTCGCGGCCGTAGCCGAGAGAACATCCGAGTGCTGGCCGAATATCTGCCGACCCTGCTGTTTCTGATCGTTGCCACGGGGATCGGCATCGCCTTGCTGATCATCGGCAACCTGTTGGGACCCAAGCGCCCTTCGCCCGAGAAGCTGTCGCCGTACGAGTGCGGATTCGAAGCATTCGAAGACGCGCGCATGCAGTTCGACGTGCGCTATTACCTCATCGCGATCCAGTTCATCGTCTTTGATCTGGAAATCATCTTCATCGTGCCCTGGGCCACCGTGTTCCGCGAACTCGGCGTGCTGGGTCTGATCGAGATGGGCATCTTCGCCGGCATGCTGTTGCTCGGCTTCGTCTACGTTTGGAAGAAGGGAGCGCTGGAATGGGAGTGAACCAGACCGTTGCGCGCCTGATGAACAACCCGCTGCCTGAAGGCCGGGTCGAGGACATCCTGCGCCCGGAAGGCGAAAACCCGCTGCTCGAGCGCGGTTTCGTCACGACAAGTTCCGACGTGCTGCTCAACTGGGCGCGTACCGGATCGATGTGGCCGATGACCTTCGGTCTGGCCTGCTGCGCGGTCGAGATGATGCACGCCGGTGCCGCGCGCCTCGATCTCGACCGCTACGGCGTCGTGTTCCGTCCCAGCCCGCGCCAGTCGGACGTGATGATCGTCGCCGGCACCCTGGTCAACAAGATGGCGCCGGCGCTGCGCAAGGTCTACGACCAGATGCCCGACCCGAAGTGGGTCATTTCCATGGGCAGCTGCGCCAACGGCGGCGGTTACTACCACTACTCGTATTCCGTGGTGCGCGGCTGCGACCGCATCGTGCCGGTCGACATCTACGTGCCGGGCTGCCCGCCGACCGCCGAAGCGCTGGTCTACGGCATCCTGCAGCTGCAGAAGAAGATCCGCCGCGCGACCAATTTCGGCGAGACCAAGGTGGGGTTGCGTGATGCGTGAGCAGCCTGCCCGTGAGACCGCGACCGATTTCGCGGTGCGCCTGCGCGCCCGTTTCGGCGATGCGGATGTGGCTGTCGCGCTGCCGCGCGGCGAGGTGACCATCACCACCGCCGGTGACTGGCTCGAGACCTGCCGCGCATTGCGCGACGAGTTCGGGTTCGAGTCGCTGATCGATCTGTGCGGCGTCGACTACCTCGGTCATGGCAGCGACGAGTGGGACACCGAGGTCTCCTCCGAGGGATTCAGCCGTGGCGTCGAAGGCCGCGGCCCGGGGCGCTTCAAGTTCGGCGAGACCATCAGCCGCCAGGACACGCAGGTGCATGGCGGGGAATCCGCGATTCCGGTGCCCGAGCGGCGTTTCGCCGTGGTCGCGCAGCTGCTGTCGATCCAGCACAACCGGCGGGTCGCGGTGAAGTGTTTCGCGCCCAGCGTCGATCTGCCGGTGCTCTCGTCGCTGACCGTGCTGTGGCCGGTCGCCAACTGGTTCGAGCGCGAGGCCTTCGATCTTTTCGGCGTGATCTTCGAGGGCCACCCGGATCTGCGCCGCATCCTGACCGACTACGGCTTCGTCGGTCATCCGTTCCGCAAGGATTTCCCGTTGATCGGCAATGTCGAGGTGCGCTACGACGCCGAGCGTCGCCGCGTCGTGTATGAGCCCGTGACCTCGGTGGAGCCGCGGGTCGGCGTGCCGCGCGTCATCCGCGACGACGCGCGCTATGCGACTGCGCGTGACGAACAGAAGGGCCGTCGCCAGGAGGTCAGCAAGTGAGCGCCACTCCGACCACTTCGCTGCATCAGGCCAATACGGTGCCCAGCGCCGAGACCCTGAAGCAGGAAATCCGCAATTACACGTTCAACTTCGGTCCGCAGCATCCGTCCGCCCACGGCGTGCTGCGTCTGATCCTGGAGATGGACGGCGAGACGGTGATGCGCGCCGATCCGCATATCGGCCTGCTGCACCGTGGTACCGAGAAGCTCGCGGAGTCCAAGCCGTTCAACCAGTCGGTTCCGTACATGGACCGTCTGGATTACGTGTCGATGATGTGCAACGAGCACGCCTACGTGCGCGCGATCGAGACCCTGATGGGGATCGAGGCGCCCGAGCGTGCGCAGTGGATCCGCACGCTGTTCGACGAAGTCACCCGCATCCTCAACCACCTGATGTGGATCGGCTCGAACGCGCTCGATCTCGGCGCGATGGCGGTCATGCTCTATGCGTTCCGCGAGCGCGAAGAGCTGATGGACGTCTACGAAGCCGTCAGCGGCGCGCGCATGCACGCGGCCTATTACCGGCCCGGTGGCGTCTATCGTGATCTGCCCGACCACATGCCGCGCTACGCCGAATCGCGCTGGCGCAAGGGCGAGAAGCTCAAGCGCTTCAACAAGTGGCGCGAAGGCTCGATGCTCGATTACCTCGAGGCGTTCGCCAAGGATTTCCCGAGCCGCGTCGACGAGTACGAGACCCTGCTCACCGACAACCGCATCTGGAAGCAGCGCACCGTCGGCATCGGCGTGATTCCACCGGAGCTGGCCAAGGCATGGGGCATGACCGGCCCGATGCTGCGTGGCTCGGGCGTCGAGTGGGATCTGCGCAAGACCCAGCCGTATGCGCGCTACGCGGATGTCGATTTCGACATCGCGGTGGGCGTCAACGGCGACTGCTACGACCGCTACCTCGTGCGTGTGTTCGAGATGCGCCAGTCGGCGAAGATCATCCAGCAGTGCGTGAGCTGGCTGCGGGCCAATCCCGGCCCGGTCATGATCGACAACTACAAGGTGTCGCCGCCCTCCCGCGAGGAGATGAAGGACGACATGGAAGCGCTGATCCACCACTTCAAGCTGTTCACCGAGGGCTATTGCGTGCCCGCCGGTGAAACCTACAGCGCTGTGGAGGGCCCGAAGGGCGAATTCGGCTGCTACCTGATCTCCGATGGCGCCAACAAGCCGTTCCGCGTGCACCTGCGTGCACCGGGTTTTGCACATCTTTCGTCGATGGACGACATCACGCGCGGGCACATGCTGTCCGACGTGGTGGCGATGATCGGCACCTATGACATCGTGTTCGGAGAAGTCGACCGATGAAGGCGACCGGAAATTTCGAGAACGCCCGCAACGTCGACCCGATGGTCGTGCTCAGCGGCGATACGCGCGCGCACATCGACCACTGGCTGTCCAAGTTCCCGGAGGACCGCAAGCGGTCCGCGGTACTGCAGGGTCTGTTCGCTGCGCAGGAACAGAACAACGGCTGGTTGACCGACGAGCTGATCGCCGCCGTGGCGAAGTATCTGGATCTGCCGCCGGTGTGGGCCTACGAGGTCGCGACGTTCTACTCGATGTTCGAAACCGAGCAGGTCGGTCGCAACAACGTCGCGTTCTGCACCAACATCAGCTGCTGGCTCAACGGCGCCGAAGGGCTCGTCGCCCATGCCGAGAAGAAGCTGGGCTGCAAGCTCGGTGAATCCACCGCCGACGGTCGCGTCTACCTCAAGCGCGAGGAAGAGTGCGTCGCCGCGTGCTGCGGCGCGCCGGTGGTGGTCATCAACGGTCATTACCACGAGAAGCTCACGCCCGAGGGCGTTGACGAGCTGCTCGACGGTCTGAAGTAGGGCATCGCGCGGACATGGCACATCACCATCCCAAGTCTTCCGAAGGTTACGGGCCCGTCGGGCCTGCGCCGAAGGAACACCAGGCGGTCTACACCACGCTGCATTTCGACAAGCCGTGGTCCTACGAGAACTACCTCAAGACGGGTGGTTACAGCGCGCTGCGCCGGATCCTCGAAGAGAAGATCGCGCCCACCGACGTCATCGAGATGGTCAAGCAGTCCGGGCTGCGTGGTCGTGGCGGCGCGGGCTTCCCGACCGGCCTGAAGTGGAGCTTCATGCCCAAGGGCGAGATGCAGAAGTACATCCTCTGCAACTCGGACGAATCCGAGCCCGGTACCGCCAAGGATCGCGACATCCTGCGCTACAACCCGCACGCGGTCATCGAGGGCATGGCGATCGCCTGCTACGCGACCGGCGCGAGCGTGGCCTACAACTACCTGCGCGGCGAGTTCCACCACGAGCCCTTCGAGCATCTGGAAGAAGCCACCGCCGAGGCCTATGCCAACGGCTGGCTGGGCAAGAACGTGCTCGGCAGCGGCATCGACATCGACATCTATAACGCCCTCGGCGCCGGCGCCTACATCTGCGGCGAAGAGACCGCGTTGATGGAGTCGCTGGAAGGCAAGAAGGGCCAGCCGCGCTTCAAGCCGCCGTTCCCGGCGAACTTCGGCCTCTACGGCAAGCCGACGACGATCAACAACACCGAGACGTTCGCCTCGGTGCCGGCCATCGTGCGCAATGGCGCCGAGTGGTTCATGAATCTCGGCAAGCCCAACAACGGCGGCTGCAAGATCTTTTCGGTGTCCGGCCATGTCGTGAAGCCCGGCAACCACGAGATCCGCCTGGGGACGCCCTTCTCGGAGCTCCTCGAGATGTGCGGCGGCGTGCGCGAAGGCCGCAAGGTCAAGGGCGTGATCCCGGGTGGCTCCTCGATGCCGGTGCTGCCGGGCGAGACCATGATGGGCCTGACGATGGACTACGACGCGCTGCAGAAGGCCGGCTCCGGCCTGGGCTCGGGCGCGGTCATCGTGATGGACGACACCACCTGCATGGTGCGTGCCTGCCAGCGCATCGCACGCTTCTACTACAAGGAAAGCTGCGGCCAGTGCACGCCGTGCCGGGAGGGCACCGGCTGGATGTACCGCATGCTCACCCGTATCGCCGAGCACGCCGCGACCGTCGAGGACCTGCAGATGCTGCGGGCCGCGGCGGGCCAGATCGAGGGACACACCATCTGCGCATTCGGTGAAGCGGCCGCATGGCCGGTGCAGGGCTTCCTGCGCCACTTCTGGGACGAGTTCGAGTACGCGATCGTGAACAAGCGTTTCCTCGTCGACGATCAGCGCAACGGCACCGTCGTGCCGAAGGCGGTGGCCGCATGAGCGCCCAGCCGGTGAACCCGAACCTGCCGCCCGACCACGTCACCGTCTTCATCGACGGCGTCGAACTGGCCGCGCCCAAGGGGTCGATGATCATCCATGCCGCCGACAAGGCCGGCATTCCGATCCCGCGTTTCTGCTATCACGACAAGCTCGCGATCGCCGCGAACTGCCGCATGTGCCTGGTCGACACCGAAGTCGGCGGCCGTGGTGCGCCCAAGCCGTCTCCGGCCTGCGCCACCCCGGTGATGGACGGGCTGAAGGTCTTCACGCGCAACGAGAAGGCGCTCAAGGCCCAGCGCAACGTGATGGAGTTCCTGCTGATCAACCATCCGCTCGACTGCCCGATCTGCGATCAGGGCGGCGAGTGCGAACTGCAGGATCTCTCGCTGGGCTATGGCCGGTCCGTCAGCCGCTTCGCCGAGCGCAAGCGCGTCGTTGCCGACGAGGATCTCGGTCCGCTGGTCGCGACCGAGATGACCCGCTGCATCCAGTGCACGCGCTGCGTGCGCTTCACCGCGGAAATTGCCGGCACCTATGAGCTGGGCGGCATGCAGCGCGGTGAGAACCTGCAGATCGGCACCTACGACGGCAAGCCGCTGACGACCGAGCTTTCCGGCAACGTCATCGACGTCTGTCCGGTCGGCGCGCTGACCAACAAGGTCTATCGCTTCCGCGCACGTCCCTGGGAACTGCTTGCACGCGAGTCGATCGGTGGCCATGACGCGCTCGGCAGCAACACCTTCCTGCACGTGCGCCGCGGTGAAGTGATGCGGGTGGTGCCGCGTGAGAACGAAGCGGTCAACGAGTGCTGGATCTCCGATCGGGACCGGTATTCGCACCAGGGCCTGGCGGCTGAAGACCGCGCGGTGCGTCCGCTGGTCAAGGACGGCGGCGCATGGCGCGAAGCCTCGTGGGAAGAAGCCCTGACCCGCGCGGAGACCATCCTGCGCGACAACGCCGCCGACGAACTCGGCGTGCTGGTGCATCCGGCGACTTCGAGCGAGGAGGGTGCGCTGCTGGTCCGCCTTGCCGAAGCGCTCGGTACCGGCAATCTCGATCACCGTATCGCCCAGCGCGACCTGTCCGACGGCGCCGTGGCCGATGCTTTCCCGATGCCCGTCGCCGAGCTCGACCGGGCCGATGTGGTGCTGCTGGTCGGCACCAATCTGCGCCACGAGGTTCCGCTGCTGCACCACCGCGTGCGCCAGGCGTGGAAGCGCGGCGCCAAGGTCTACGTGGTCAATCCGGTCGATTTCGAGTTCACCTTCGACATCGCCGACAAGGCCATCGTGCCGCCGTCGAAGATCGCCGAGACCCTGCAGGCCGCCGAGCTCGGTGACGCGCTGCGCGGCGGCAAGCATGCAGCGATCATCCTCGGTGCGCAGGCGGAAGCCAGCGCGCACGCTGCCGACATCCGCAAGGCGGCCACCGCGCTCGCCAGCGCGACCGGCGCGGCGCTGTGCCGCATCCCGCAGGGCGCCAATGCGTTGGGCCTGGCCCGCCTGGGCGTGCTGCCGACCTCGCGCGACGCCAATGCGATGCTCGCCGAGCGCCGCGGCGCCTACGTGATCTACGGCATCGAGCCGGGTCTGGACTTCGCCGACCAGGCGACTGCGTTGCAGGCACTGGGCGCTGCCCAGGTCGTGGCCTTCAGTCACTTCGCCTGTGAATCCACGCGCGCCGTGGCCGACGTCATCCTGCCGATCGGCGCCCTCGCCGAGATCGACGCGACACTGACCAATCTGGAAGGCCGCGAACAGCAGACCACTGCCGCGGGCAAGCTGCCGGTTGACGCGCGCGCCGGCTGGCGCGTGCTGCGCGCACTCGGTGGTGCGCTGGCGATGCCCGGTTTCGAGTTCACCGATCTGGCCGGCCTGCGTGCGGGTATCGAGCCGAAGTCGGTGGCGGTTGCTGCCTCGGCGGCGCCGGTCGTGGACGGAGACGGTCTGGAACTGGCCGTGACCCAGGCGATCTATCGCGTCGACGGGCTCACCCGTCGCGCCGCTGCGCTGCAGTCGCATCCGCTGACCGTCGGTCCGCGCATCGTCCTGCATCCGGACGACGCCACGGCGAGCCGGTTGGCCGACGGTGCGATGGCGAAGGTCTCCAACGGGGTCGGTACCGCGACGCTGCAGGTGTCGGTCGATGACCGTGTCGCACCTGGCGCGGCGTGGGTTGAATCGGGCTACGGCGCCACCGCGGCGCTGGGAGCCGGCAAGGTCAAGGTGGTGGCGGCATGAGCGGGGTTCAGAACAGCGTCGTCAACACCGCGTCGCTCCTCGGTGACGCCAGCGCACCCCTGCACGACTGGCTGATGTCGCTGGGCGCGGTCGGGCTGGTGATGTGGATCGTGCTCAAGATCCTGCTGATCGCAGTGCCGGTGATCCTGTGCGTGGCGTTCTACGTGGTCTGGGAGCGCAAGCTGCTCGGCTGGATGCACCAGCGGCACGGTCCGATGTACGTGGGCATGGGCATCTTCCAGGCCTTCGCCGACGTCTTCAAACTGCTTTTCAAGGAAGTCATCCAGCCGACCAATGCGCAGCGCGTGCTGTTCGTGCTGGCCCCGCTGATCACCCTGGCGCCGGCATTCGCCGCCTGGGCAGTGGTGCCGTTCGATGCACAGCTGGTGCTGTCGAACGCCAACGCCGGCCTGCTGTATCTGCTGGCGATGACGAGCCTGGGCATCTACGGGATCATTCTCGCCGGTTGGGCGTCGAACTCGAAGTACGCCTTCCTCGGCGCGATGCGCGCGTCGGCGCAGATGATCAGCTACGAGATCGCGATGGGCTTCGCGCTCGTCGGCGTGATGGTCGGCGCCGGTAGCCTGAATCTGTCCGAGATCGTCATGGCGCAGGCGGGCGGCAAGGGCCTGTTCGACTGGTTCTGGCTGCCGATGCTGCCGTTGTTCGTCATCTACTTCATCTCCGGTGTGGCCGAGACCAACCGCGCGCCATTCGACGTGGTGGAAGGCGAGTCGGAGATCGTCGCCGGCCACATGGTCGAGTATTCGGGTTCGGCGTTCGCGCTGTTCTTCCTCGCCGAATACGCCAACATGATCCTGATCAGCTTCCTGGTCGCGATCTTCTTCCTCGGCGGCTGGCTGTCGCCGTTCCAGGGCTGGGGCATCCCGCTGCTGTCGGTCGACGGCTGGTGGTGGCTCTTCGCCAAGGTGATCTTCTTCGCCAGCTGCTTCATCTGGTTCCGCGCCTCGTTCCCGCGTTACCGCTACGACCAGATCATGCGCCTGGGCTGGAAGGTGTTCATTCCGATCAGCATCGGCTGGATCGTGGTGACGGCACTGATGGCGTATTTCGGCGTATTCGAGGCAGGACGGTGATGGGCAAGTTCGTTGCATGGTTCCGTAGCCTGCTGCTGCTCGAGCTGATCGGCGGCATGGCGCTGACCTTCCGCTATCTGTTCCGCGACAAGTACACGCTGATGTACCCGATGGAGAAGACGCCGCAGTCGCCGCGCTTCCGCGGGCTGCATGCGCTGCGTCGCTATCCCAACGGGGAAGAGCGCTGCATCGCGTGCAAGCTGTGCGAGGCGGTGTGCCCGGCGCTGGCGATCACCATCGATTCGGAGCAGCGCGAGGACGGCAGCCGCCGCACGACGCGTTACGACATCGATCTGTTCAAGTGCATCTATTGCGGCTTCTGCGAGGAGTCGTGCCCGGTGGACTCGATTGTCGAAACCCACGTGCTCGAATACCACTTCGAGAAGCGCGGCGAGAACATCGTCAACAAGCAGCAACTCCTCGCGATCGGCGACCGTCTCGAGTCCGAGATCGCCGAACGTCGCGCCGCCGACTCCGCGTACAGGTAAGTCATGGAATCCACCCTCATTGCATTCCTCGTCTTCGCCGCGATCACCGTGATGGCCGCGGTGGGGGTGATCAGCGCCCGCAATCCCGTGCATGCGGCGTTGTTCCTGGTGTTGACCTTCTTCTCGACCGCCTGCACCTGGCTGCTGGTGGGTGCCGAGTTCCTCGGCATCGCGCTGGTGCTGGTCTATGTCGGCGCGGTCATGGTGCTGTTCCTGTTCGTGGTGATGATGCTCGACGTCGATGTCGCGCCGCTGCGGGAAGGCTATGTGCGCTACCTGCCGGTCGGCCTGATCGTCGCGGTGGTGATGCTCGTCGAGATCATCACGCTGATCGGGGTGCGCGCGCGGATGACGCCGTTCGCCGCCGATGCGGTCGACGAGGCGGGCCTGTCCAATACGGTGTGGATCGCACGCCGCCTGTTCACGGACTTCCTGCTGCCGTTCGAGATCGCCGCGGTCATCCTGACCGTCGCGGTGATCGCCGCGGTGATGCTGACGCTGCGTCGCCGTCCCGGTGCCAAGCACCAGAACCCCAGCGAGCAGGCCCGCGTGCGGGCGAGTGACCGCATGCGCGTGGTCAAGATGGACGCGGTCCGGCCGGTGGTCGAGCCGGTGCCGGGTGCGGGTGAGGGAGAAACGAAATGACCGAGCTGTTCGGGACCGGCCTCGCGCTGGGCCATTACCTGTCGCTGGGCGCGGTGCTCTTCTGCATCAGCGTGGCGGGCATCTTCCTCAACCGGAAGAACGTGATCATCCTGCTGATGTCGATCGAGCTGATGCTGCTCGCGGTGAACGTCAACTTCGTGGCGTTCTCGCGCGAGTTCGGTGACGCCGCCGGCCAGATCTTCGTGTTCTTCATCCTCACCGTGGCCGCGGCCGAGGCCGCGATCGGCCTTGCGATCCTGGTCACGCTGTTCCGCAACCGGCGCACGATCAACGTCGCCGAACTCGACACGCTGAAGGGCTGACCCGGGCATGGAGTACACAATTTCCAAGGGCATCCTGATCGCGATCGTCCTGGCGCCGCTGCTGGGCTCGATCATCGCTGGACTGTTCGGTCGTCAGGTCGGCCGCGCCGGCGCGCACTCGGTGACCATCGCCGGCGTGGCGATCAGCTGCGCGCTGTCGATCTATACGCTGTGGCAGCTGATGCAGGGCGCGCCGGTCTTCAACGAAAACGTCTATACGTTCTTCGAGGTCGGCAACTATTCGGCCCACGTCGGCTTCCTCGTCGACAACCTCACCGCGATGATGATGGTCGTGGTCACGTTCGTGGCGCTGCTCGTGCATGTCTACACGATCGGCTACATGGCCGAGGACCCGGGGTACCAGCGCTTCTTCAGCTATATCTCGCTGTTCACCTTCTCGATGCTGATGCTGGTGATGGGCAACAACTTCCTGCAGCTGTTCTTCGGCTGGGAAGCGGTGGGCCTGGTGTCGTACCTGCTGATCGGCTTCTGGTTCAAGAAGCCGACCGCTGTGTTCGCCAACATGAAGGCGTTCCTGGTCAACCGCGTTGGCGATTTCGGCTTCCTGCTCGGTATTGCCGGCGTGCTGTACTGGTTCGGCAGCCTCGATTACGCGACGGTGTTCGCCGCGGCCGACGCCACCATCGGCGGCGGACAGACGGTCGAAGTGATCAACGGCTTCGAGTGGTCGGTCGCGACGCTGGTCTGCATCTGCCTGTTCATCGGCGCGATGGGCAAGTCGGCGCAGGTGCCGCTGCACGTCTGGCTGCCCGACTCGATGGAGGGTCCGACCCCGATCTCGGCGCTGATCCACGCCGCGACGATGGTCACCGCCGGCATCTTCATGGTGGCGCGTATGTCGCCGCTGTTCGAGCTGTCGGAAACCGCGCTGCAGTTCATCCTCTTCATCGGTGCGACCACGGCGTTCTTCACCGGCCTGATCGGCATCGTGCAGAACGACATCAAGCGCGTGGTCGCTTACTCCACGCTGTCGCAGCTGGGCTACATGACCGTTGCGCTTGGCGTATCGGCGTACTCGGCTGCGGTGTTCCACCTGATGACCCACGCCTTCTTCAAGGCGCTGCTGTTCCTGGCTGCCGGTAGCGTCATCATCGGCATGCACCACGAGCAGGACATGCGCAAGATGGGTGGGCTGCGCAAATACATGCCGATCACCTTCTGGACCAGCGTCATCGGCACGCTGGCCCTGGTCGGGACGCCGTTCTTCAGCGGGTTCTATTCCAAGGACACGATCATCGAGGCTGCCAAGCACGCCAGCGATGGCGGTGGCTGGGTGTTCCAGTACGCGTACTGGTCGGTCCTGCTCGGTGCCTTCGTGACGTCGTTCTACAGCTTCCGGCTGCTGTACATGACGTACTTCGGCAAGGAGCGCTTCCGTGAGGCGCATGCGTCCGACAGCCACGCCGCGCACGACGCGCACGGCCAGCACACCCTGCACGAGCCGCTGCATGACGACGGCCACGCGCATCCGGCGGGCGGCGACGCCCATGACGATCACGGACATCACGGTCCGCACGAGCCGCGCGAATCCCCGTGGGTGGTGACGGTCCCGCTGATCCTGCTGGCGATCCCGTCGATCCTCATCGGCTACTTCACCGCGGGGCCGATGCTGTTCGGCACCGACTGGACCGGTCACCACGAAGTGCGCGGGTTCTTCGACGGCGTGATCCACGTGCTCGCGTCGCACGACGTGATGGCGACGCTGAAGGAAGAGCTCTGGCATGGTCCGGCTGCGTTCGCGATGCACGGCTTCGTCGCCCCGGCTTTCTGGCTGGTCCTGGCAGGCTTCGTGCTGGCCACGGTGATGTACTGGTGGAAGCCCGGGCTTCCCGCCAAGGCTGCCCATGTGTTCCGCCTGCCGATCCGGGTGCTCGAGAACAAGTACGGCATGGACGACCTGTGGATCGGCGGCTTCGCCGGTGGCGGCGTCGCGCTGGGCAAGCTGTCGCGCGTGTTCGACACCCGGGTGATCGATGGCCTGTTCGTCAACGGGCCGGCGCGCGTCGTCGGCCTGGTCTCGGGCGTCGTCCGCCGGCTGCAGTCCGGTGCTCTCTACCACTACGCATTCGCGATGATCGTCGGCCTGATCGTGCTCCTGGCCGTCCTCATCAAGTACTGGCGCTGACGGAAATACCTACGTGTCGAATTGGCCTCTTCTCAGTCTCCTGATCTGGCTGCCGATCCTCGGCGGTGCCTGCGTGCTCGCCCTGGGCGAGCGCCGCCCCGATGCCGCCCGCTGGGTGTCGCTGGCGATCGCGCTGCTCGTCTTTGTGGTCAGCATCCCGTTGTTCACCGGTTTCGACTACACCAACGGGGGTTTGCAGTTCCTCGAGCGTCGCGAGTGGATCCCATCGCTGGGCATCGAGTACCACCTCGGCGCCGACGGCATCTCGGTCGCGCTGATCGTGTTGACGACGCTGACCACCGCGCTGGTGATCATCGGTGCGTGGGCCTCGATCACCAAGCGCGTGTCGCAGTACCTCGCAGCGATGCTGGTCCTCGAGGGCATGATGGTCGGCGTGTTCGCGGCGGTGGACGCGATGCTGTTCTACGTGTTCTTCGAAGCCATGCTGATCCCGATGTTCATCATCATCGGGGTCTGGGGTGGAGCGAACCGCGTCTACGCGTCGATGAAGTTCTTCCTCTACACGTTCCTCGGCTCGCTGTTCATGCTGGTCGCGCTGATCTACCTGTACATCCAGGCGGGCAGCTGGCAGCTTCCCGACCTCTACGCGCTGCCGCTGTCCTCGACCGAGCAGATGTGGCTGTTCTTCGCGTTCCTGGCTGCGTTCGCGGTCAAGGTGCCGATGTTCCCGGTCCACACCTGGCTGCCCGACGCGCACGTCGAGGCGCCGACCGGCGGCTCGGTGATCCTGGCGGCGATCATGCTCAAGATCGGCGGCTACGGCTTCCTGCGCTTCAACCTGCCGATCACCCCCGATGCCGGCCACGAATGGGCCTGGCTGGTGATCGCGCTGTCGCTGATCGCGATCGTCTATGTCGGCCTGGTTGCGCTGGTCCAGCAGGACATGAAGAAGCTGGTGGCGTACTCGTCCGTGTCGCACATGGGCTTCGTGACCCTGGGCGTGTTCATCGCGTTCGCGCTGGTGCGCGAGGTGCCCGACGGCTCCGACGCCGCGCGTCTCGGCCTGCAGGGCGCGATGGTGCAGATGGTGTCGCACGGCTTCATTTCCGGTGCGATGTTCTCCTGCATCGGCATCCTCTATGACCGGATGCACACGCGTCAGATCCGCGATTACGGTGGTGTCGCGAACGTCATGCCGTGGTTCGCCGCGTTCTACGTGCTGTTCGCGATGGCCAACTCCGGACTCCCGGGCACGTCAGGGTTCGTCGGCGAGTTCATGGTGATCATGGCGGCGTTCCAGAACCACCCGATGATCGCGTTCTTCGCCGCGACAACGTTGATCATCGGCGCGGCCTACACGCTGTGGCTGGTCAAGCGGGTGCTCTACGGCGAGGTCTCCAATGCGCATGTCGCCGCGCTCAAGGACATCAACGCCCGTGAAGCACTGGTGCTTGGTGTGTTCGCGGCCGGCACGCTGCTGATCGGCGTCTATCCCAAGCCGCTGATCGATCTGATGGAGCCGTCCATCGCGCAACTGGCGAACCTGATCGCCGTAAGCAAGCTCTGAGGACACTGTTGCGATGATTTCTGCTCCGATGACGCCTCCCATCCGCACCCTGGCCGAGCTGGGCCCGCTGGTCCCCGAGCTCGTAGTGGTGCTGGGCGCGTTCGCCCTGCTGATGCTCGACCTGTTCATCGATCCGCGCCGACGGGTGATCACCCACGTCTTGGCCGTGGCCACCCTGATCGGCGCTGCCGTCCTCATCATGATGGGCGTTGGCGGCCACGGCACGATCCTGGCCGACATGTTCGTGCGTGACAGCGGCGCGGACGTGCTCAAGGTCACCGGCCTGCTGGTCGGCGCCGCCGCGCTCGGCTATGCCTGGATCTTCCTGCGTGAGCGGAATCTCTACCAGGGCGAAGTTCCGGTGCTGTTCCTGTTCACGACCGCCGGCATGATGTTGCTGGTGTCGGCCAACAACCTGACGATGGTGTACGTCGGCCTGGAGCTGCTCGCGCTGTGTTCGTATGCGCTGGTCGCCTGCGACCGCGACAGCAAGCTGGCCTCCGAAGCGGCGATGAAGTACTTCGTCCTCGGCGCGTTGGCCTCGGGCATGCTGCTGTTCGGCATGTCCCTGGTGTATGGCGCGACCGGCTCGCTGTCGCTGCCGGAGATCCAGCAGGCCATCGGCGCGCTCGACGGCGAGAACCGCGTGCTGCTGCTCACCGGCATGGTCTTCCTGGTCGTCGGCATCGCGTTCAAGTTCGGCGCCGCGCCGTTCCACATGTGGCTGCCCGACACCTATACCGGCGCGCCGACGCCGATCGTGGCGTTCATCAGCTCGGTGCCCAAGCTTGCCGCGTTCGGCATGGCCTGGCGCCTGCTCGATACCGCGCTCGGTCCGTTGCATGACCAGTCCCAGCTGCTCCTGTCGCTGCTCGCTGCGCTGTCGCTGGTGGTGGGCAACCTGTTCGCCCTGGCGCAGACCAATCTCAAGCGCATGCTGGCGTACTCGACGATCTCGCATGTCGGCTTCCTGTTCCTCGGCCTGGCCGGCGGCGGGGAGATGGGCTACGCATCGGCGATGTTCTACGTGATCAGCTACGCGGTGATGTCGGCGGCGGCATTCGGCGCGATCGTCATGCTGTCGCGCAACGGCTTCGAGGCCGACCGCATCGACGACTACAAGGGGCTCAACCAGCGCAGTCCGTGGATGGCGTTCATGGTCCTCTGCGTCATGGCCTCGTTGGCCGGCGTACCGCCGTTCCTTGGCTTCTGGGCCAAGCTCGCAGTCCTGCAGGCGGCGCTCGAGGGCGGCCTGCTGTGGCTGGCCATCGTCGGCATCGTGTTCGCGGTGGTGGGCGCGTACTACTACCTGCGCGTGATCAAGGTGATGTACTTCGATGCCCCGGAGGCCGCGCCGATGGCGCAGCGTGCCGGCGCTCCGATGCGCATCGTGTTCGCGGTCAATGTGCTCGCGCTGGTGGCGGTCGTGCCGTTCTTCAGCCCGCTGATGGCGTGGTGCCGCCAGGCATTCGCCGGTTGAGCTTGTCATAGGCGCCGCATCTGTTAAGATGCGCGCCCGGTCGTTGCAACATCGCGATCGGGGAGAGTGGAGGGACGCGGAATCGCCCGAAACTTCTTGCAATATCGAAGAGCAATCTTCATAATTCCGCTTCTGATGCGGGGTGGAGCAGTCTGGCAGCTCGTCGGGCTCATAACCCGAAGGTCGCAGGTTCAAATCCTGCCCCCGCTACCATATTCATCGCGGTAACGACGACGGGCTTCAGGGTCGGTCGGAGCGAGGAATCTGGGCTTGCCGAAGCTACTGCTTCGCTTCGGCGCCGACATCCAGTGGTATCGGACAAGGGGCCCATCGGGCCCTTTGTCGTTTTCCGCGATCGGAAAGCCGCAGGCGCCCAGGGCGAAGCGGTGGTCGCGCGAAGTGCGGCGATCGTGCGGTACCGGACACGTAACCGACGAGGGACCAGTGGCGGACAAGGCGACACAACTCACTCAATTGCTTGCGCCGACGGTCGAGGCGCTCGGCCTCGAGCTGCTCGGTATCGAGTATCTGCCCGCGCCGGGCGGTTCGCTCGTGCGCATCTATATCGACGTCCCCCTCGGCGCCGAGGCCGGCCAGGCCGACCCCGAAGGCGAGGGTGGGCAGGGTGTGACGATCGAGCATTGCGAAGCCGTCAGTCGCGAGATTTCGGCCCAGCTCGACGTCGAGGATCCGATCACCGGCAACTACACGCTCGAGGTCTCCTCGCCCGGCATCGACCGGCCCCTGTTCGGCGCCGCGCAATTCGCGCGCTACGTCGGGGAAAGTGCGAAGGTCACCCTCCGGTTGCCGCAGGACGGCCGCCGTCGCCTGACCGGCCGCATCGTGTCGGTCGAGGGCGACACGGTCACCTTCGACATCGACGGTACGCCGTTTGTCGCCCAGGGCGACAACATCGACAAGGCCCGCCTGGTCCCCGACTGGGCCGCGCTGGGCCTGGCGCCGTCGAGCGAGAAGAAAGACAAGGGGCGCGCCTCGGGTGCGACCCGCAAGGCAAACCACACACCACGTGACAACAAGCGGTCGGCGGATCCGTCCACCGCTGCGGAGTGAATGAAAAGATGAGCAAGGAACTGTTGCTGGTCGTCGACGCGGTCGCCAGCGAGAAGGGTGTCCCGGAGTCGGTGATCCTCGAAGCGATCGAGGCCGCGCTGGCCACTGCCGCAAAGAAGCGCTTCCATGACCAGGACGTGCTGACGCGCGTCACCATCGACGCGAAGGACGGCAGCTACGAGACCTTCCGTCGCTGGGAAGTCGTGGCCGACGACGTCGTGATGGAATCGCCCGACCGCCAGATCCGGCTGATGGATGCGATCGAGGAAGCCGATGGCGTCGAGGTCGGGGACTACATCGAAGAGCAGATCGAGAACGTCGACTTCGGTCGCATCGCCGCGCAGGCCGCCAAGCAGGTCATCGTGCAGCGCGTGCGCGAAGCCGAGCGCCAGCAGGTCGTCGATGCCTGGAAGGATCGCGTGGGCGAGCTGGTGACCGGTGTGGTCAAGCGCGTGGAGCGTGGCAACGTCTACGTCGACCTGGGCGGCAATGCCGAGGCGTTGATCCAGAAGGACAAGGCGATCCCGCGCGACGTCGTGCGCGCCGGCGACCGCGTCCGCGGTTACCTGTACGACGTGCGCAGCGAGCCCCGCGGCCCGCAGCTGTTCATCAGCCGCGCCGCGCCTGAATTCATGATCGAGCTGTTCAAGCTCGAAGTGCCGGAAGTGGGCCAGGGTCTGGTCGAGATCAAGGCCTGTGCACGTGATCCGGGCGACCGCGCCAAGATCGCGGTGCTGGCCTACGACACCCGCACCGATCCCATCGGCGCCTGCATCGGCATGCGCGGTTCGCGCGTGCAGGCGGTGAGCAACGAGCTCAACGGCGAGCGCGTGGACATCGTGCTGTGGTCGGACAACCCGGCGCAGTTCGTCATCAATGCGATGGCGCCGGCCGAGGTGCAGTCGATCGTCGTCGACGAGGACAAGCACTCGATGGATCTCGCGGTCGCCGAGGACAAGCTGGCCCAGGCGATCGGCAAGGGTGGCCAGAACGTGCGCCTCGCCAGCCGTCTGTCGGGCTGGCAGCTCAACGTGATGACCCAGGACCAGGTCACCGCGAAGTCCGACGCCGAGCAGGCGACGGCGCGGGCCCTGTTCCAGGAAAAGCTGGAGGTCGACGAGGAAATCGCCGCCATCCTGGTTGCCGAGGGTTTCAGCACGGTCGAGGAAATCGCCTACGTGCCGGTCGGCGAGCTGCTGGCCGTCGAGGGCTTCGACGAGGACATCGTCGAGGAACTGCGTGGACGCGCCCGGGACTCGCTGCTCAACGACGCGCTCGCGGTCGAGGAGGGCGTCGACGAGAATGCGCCGTCCGAGGATCTGCTGGCGCTGCCGGGCATGGACGAGGCGACTGCGTATGCGCTGGCGTCACACGGCATCCGTACCAGCGAGGACCTCTCCGACCTTGGCGCGGACGAAGTGCTCGAGTTCGGTATCGAGGATCTCGACGAGGGCCGCGCCGCGGCGCTGATCCTCGCCGCCCGGTCCGAAGAGATCGCGCGCCTGGAGCGCGAAGGCTGATCGGACGCGCCGGCTCGCTGCCTCGCGGCAGCGGCCGGACGAGCAAACGCCCGGTCATGGAACACGATCCAGTCGGAACGCATCCCATGCAGCGTTAGAATGACAAATCCACTGCGCCGCCTCCGCGGCGGCGCGCAAGGAACCGGAATCACGAATGTCGCAACAAACCACCATCCGTAAGTTGGCCGCGCTGGTGAACACGCCGGTCGAGAAACTGCTCGAACAGCTGTCCGAAGCGGGCATGCCGTTCAGCGATCCCGACCAGGTCGTCACCAGTGCCGAGAAGCTGAAGCTGCTCGGCTTCCTGAAGCGCGCACACGGCAAGGGCGATGCCCCGGTCGAGGAAGTCGCCGCGCCGAAGAAGATCACGCTCAGCCGCAGCCGCAAGCAGGAACTGACGGTCGGTGGCGGCAAGAACCGCCAGACGGTCGATGTCGTCGTGCGCAAGAAGGTCACGCTGAGCCCCGGCGAGGGTGGCAAGGTCGATCCTGAATCCGAGCGCGCCGAAATCCTGCGCAAGCTCGAGGCGTCGCGCCAGAAGAACCTGTCCGAGCAGCAGCGCCTGGCAGAGGAAGACCGGCGCCGCGCCGAGGAAGTCCAGCAGCGCAAGCGCGAGGCCGAGGCGGAAGCCGAGCGTCTGCGCGAGCAGGCGGCCGCTGCCGCCGCTGCGCCGCCGCCGGCGGCGGAAACCACCGAGGCGGTCCGCCGCGCGCCGGCTGCGCACGGCCATGGCCACAAGCCGGCCACGCCGCCGCGCGCCGATGACCGCAACGCGCCTGCCGGTGCCAAGAAGGGCAACCGCGGTTCGCATGCGATGGTCAGCGGCGTCGAGGACGACGACAAGACCGCGCGTTTTGCCGGCCAGCTGCATCTCAGTGCCTCCGACCGTGCCCGTCGCAGCACCAGCAACACCCGCGGCAAGCCGCAGCGTGGCGGTCCGCAGCGTCGCGGCAATGCGCCTTCGCGCAGCGGCGGTGGCCCGCACGGCTTCGAACGTCCGACCGCGCCGATGCAGCGCGAAGTGGCGATCGGCGATGCGATCACCGTGGCCGACCTTGCGCAGAAGCTCGCGATGAAGGGCGGCGACGTGGTCAAGGCGCTGTTCAAGATGGGCGTCATGGCGACCATCACCCAGTCGATCGACCACGACACCGCGGCGCTGGCCGTCGAAGAACTCGGCCACATTCCGGTGCGCGCCGATGCCGACGACGCCGAGAGCGAGCTGATCGCACACGTGGGCGAAACGCAGGGCGAACTGGTGCCCCGTCCGCCGGTCGTGACGATCATGGGTCATGTCGATCACGGCAAGACCTCGCTGCTGGATTACATCCGCCGCACCAAGATCGCCTCCGGCGAAGCGGGCGGCATCACCCAGCACATCGGCGCGTACCACGTGGAGACCGAGAAGGGCGTCATCAGCTTCCTCGACACCCCGGGCCACGCGGCATTCACTTCGATGCGCGCACGCGGCGCCAAGCTCACCGACATCGTGATCCTGGTGGTCGCGGCCGACGACGGCGTCATGCCGCAGACGGTCGAGGCGATCAAGCATGCGAAGGCGGCGAAGGTGCCGTTGATCGTCGCGATCAACAAGATCGACAAGTCCGGCGCCGACCCGTCGCGCGTCAAGAACGAGCTGCTCGAGCACGAAATCGTGGCCGAGGAATTCGGCGGCGACACGCAGATGGTCGAACTGTCGGCCAAGACCGGCGACGGCGTCGACGATCTGCTCGACGCGATCTCGCTGCAGTCGGAAATCCTCGAACTGCGTGCGGTGGCCGAAGGCCGCGCCAGCGGTACGGTGATCGAGTCGTCGCTGGACAAGGGCCGCGGCCCGGTGGCGACGGTGCTGGTGCAGAACGGCCTGCTGGCCCGTGGCGACTACCTCGTCTGCGGCGTGCAGTACGGCCGCGTCCGCGCCCTGTTCGACGAAACCGGCAACCAGGTGCAGACGGCAGGTCCGTCGATCCCGGTGCAGGTGCTTGGCCTTTCGGGCGTGCCGGACGCGGGCGACGACTTCGTCGTGGTCGCCGACGAGCGCCTGGCCAAGGAAGTGGCCCAGCAGCGCGAGACCAAGCGTCGCGAGACGCGCCTGGTGCAGGCCGCGGGCAACCGCATGGAAGACATCATGGCGCAGATGGGCCAGGCCGAGCAGCAGCTGTCGCTCAACCTGGTCATCAAGGCGGACGTGCAGGGTTCGGTCGAGGCGCTCAAGCAGGCCCTGGTCGCACTGTCGAACGATCAGATCCGTATCAACGTCATCGTTTCGGGGGTCGGCGGGATCACCGAGTCGGATGCCAACTCCGCAGCCGCGGCGAAGGCGACGATCATCGGCTTCAACGTCCGCGCCGATGCATCGGCGCGCAAGGTGATCGAGAACAACGGCCTCGACCTGCGTTACTTCTCGGTGATCTACGACGTGATCGACCAGGTCAAGCAGGTCGCCTCGGGCATCCTCGGCATGGAGATTCGCGAGGAGATCATCGGCGTGGCGGAAGTGCGCGATGTGTTCCGCAGTTCGAAGTTCGGCGCGGTTGCAGGCTCGATGGTCATCGAGGGCGTGGTGCGGCGGAACAAGCCGATCCGCGTGCTGCGCGACAACACGGTCATCTTCGAAGGCGAGCTCGAATCGCTGCGCCGCTTCAAGGAGAACGTCGACGAAGTGCGTAACGGCACCGAGTGCGGCATCGGCGTCAAGGCCTACAACGACATCAAGCCGGGCGACCAGATCGAGTGCTTCGAGCGCATCGAGGTCCAGCGCACCCTCTAAGGGCGCGCCGGGCGGCACACACCGGCGGCCGGGCTCCGTTTCCCACGGACCCGGCCGTCGTCGTCTACGGCGGCCGCTGGCCGTCCCGTTCCATCGTTACAGGTCCCATTCCCGTGTCCACCAAATCCTTCCACCGTACCGACCGTGTATCCGCCCAGCTGCGCCGCGAGCTCGGCACGCTCGTGCGCGAGGCGGTCTCCGAACACGGCTTGCCGTCGGTGAGCGTTTCCGACGTCGAGGTCACCCGTGACATGGCCCACGCCAAGGTCTTCGTGACCGCGCTGCAGTCCGAGCGTGCCGCCGAAGCGATGAAGGGGCTCAAGGCGGTGGCGCACGAGATCCGCTTCCGTCTGGCGCGCGCGGTCAAGCTGCGCCACGTGCCGGAGCTGCATTTCCACTACGACGATTCGGTCGACCGCGGCGAACGCATCGACAATCTTCTGCGCGACCTCGACGACGGACGTCCCGCCGAGTGAGCGATCGCGACCCTGCGGTCGCGCCGGTGCCCCGTCCATCGAGCGGCCCGCGCGCGAACCGCCGCGGCCAGGATCGGCCACGCACGAAGTTCCGCAAGCTCGACGGCATCCTGCTGCTCGACAAACCGCGCGGCATGAGTTCCAACCAGGCGCTCCAGCGCGTGCGGCACCTGTTCCGTGCGGAGAAGGGCGGGCATACCGGCAGCCTTGATCCACTGGCGACCGGTCTGTTGCCGGTGTGCTTCGGCGAGGCGACCAAGATCGCCGGTGGTCTGCTCGGTGCGCGCAAGGCCTACACCACGGTCGCCCGGCTTGGCCAGGTGACCGATACCGACGATGCCGACGGCGAGGTGCTGCGCGAGCGACCGGTGCCGGCGCTGAGCATCGAGATGCTCGATGCCGCGCTCGGTCAGCTGGTCGGCCGCATCCAGCAGCGACCGCCGATCTACTCGGCGCTCAAGCGTGGCGGCGAGCCGCTCTACGCCAAGGCGCGGCGTGGCGAGACGGTCGAGATCGATACCCGTCCGGTCGACGTGCATGCGTTCGAACTCCAGTCCGCCGCCGACCTGCTCGACGGCGTGCTAGAGCCCGGTGGCATGCCGCAGCTGCGGCTTCACGTCGAATGCGGCTCGGGCACCTACGTGCGCAGCCTGGTGCGGGATCTGGGCGAGCTGCTGGGCTGCGGGGCCCACGTGGCCGAACTGCGGCGGCTGTGGGTGGACCCGTTCCGTGACCCGCGCATGTGGACGCTCGAAGACCTGCAGGCACTGGCCGCCCGCGGCGAGGCGCAGCTCGAAGCCTGCGTGCTGGACCTCGAGGCGGGCATGCTGGCCTGGCCGCAGGTGCATGTCGATCTTCGCCAGGCGGCGCGCCTGCAGCATGGGCAGGACCTGCCTGGGCCGTACGCACCCGCGGGCGAGGTCGCGGTCATAGGCCCGGCCGGACTGGCCGAGGGCCTGGGCCACGTGGACGAGAACGGCCGTCTACGGCCGCAACGCATGTTCCGTCGGGCAGGGTCGGACACTGCGGGCTGAATGGCCGCCTTGTCCGGCTTCCGGGTCGGCGGTACAATTCGTGCGCCCTTTTAGCGGCACTCCGCAACATCCATTCCATGGCGGTCCGGGCGGTACGCGCCGGTGCGAACTGCACAGCGCGATCTTCTGCGGGACCCGCGTCAAGAGAACAGCAATGACCAGCAGCATCGACAACGTCAAGATCATCGAAGAACACAAGCGCGGCGACAACGACACCGGCTCGCCGGAAGTCCAGGTCGCCCTGCTGACCGCACGCATCGTGCACCTGACCGAGCACTTCAAGACGCACAAGAAGGACCACCACAGCCGCCGCGGCCTGCTGATGATGGTCAACCGTCGTCGCAGCCTGCTGGACTATCTGCACCGGAAGGATGCCGATCGTTACAAGGCGCTGATCGAAAAGCTCGGCCTGCGTCGCTAAGCGTGACACCCACCACGGCGCAGAAATGCGCCGTGGTTCTTTTCTGGGCGTGGGTAACGCCCGCCCGACCGGGGCAAGGGTTCCGGCCGGTTCATCGCAAGAGACATCAAGGAATTCCAACGTGGCAAAAGTGACAAAGAGCTTCCAGTACGGCAGCCAGACCGTGACGCTCGAGACCGGCGAGATCGCGCGCCAGGCCGGCGGCGCCGTCATGGTGTCCTGCGACGGCACCCAGGTGCTCGTCACCGCGGTCGCCAACAAGACCGCACGCGAGGGGCAGGATTTCTTCCCGCTCACCGTGGATTACCAGGAGAAGTTCTACGCGGGCGGCCGCATTCCCGGCGGCTTCTTCAAGCGTGAAGGCCGCGCCACGGAGAAGGAGACGCTGACCTCGCGTCTCATCGACCGTCCGATCCGTCCGCTGTTCCCCGATGGCTTCCGCAACGAAGTCCAGGTGATCGCCACGGTGATGTCGATGAACCCGGAGGTCGACGGCGACATCCTCGCGCTCATCGGTGCTTCGGCCGCGCTGTCGCTTTCGGGCGCGCCGTTCGACGGCCCGATCGGCGCAGCCAAGGTCGGTTACAAGGACGGCCAGTACCTGCTGAACCCGACCGTGTCGGCCCTGAAGGATTCGGACCTCGAGCTCGTCGTCGCCGGTACCGCCAACGCGGTGCTGATGGTGGAATCGGAAGCCAAGGAGCTGTCGGAAGACGTGATGCTCGGCGCGGTGATGTTCGGTCACCAGCAGATGCAGGTCGCGATCGCCGCGATCAACGAGCTCGTCGCCGAAGCCGGCAAGCCGAAGTGGGAATGGTCGGCTCCGGCCACCAACGAAAGCCTGATCACCGCGATCCGCAATGCGGTGGGCGAGCAGCTGGCCGGTGCGTTCCAGGTGCGCGACAAGCTCGAGCGCAAGGACGCGATCTCCAAGGTCAAGAAGGCGATCCTCGAAGCCGTCGCGCCGCACGCCGAGGCCAATGCCTGGTCGGCCGGCGAGCTGTCGAAGGAGTTCAGCGAGCAGGAATACCAGACGATGCGCAACTCGGTCCTCAAGACCAAGGTTCGCATCGACGGCCGCGCGCTCGACGAGGTGCGTCCGATCAGCTCGAAGGTCAGCATCCTGCCGCGCGTGCACGGCTCGGCGCTGTTCACCCGTGGCGAGACCCAGGCGATCGTTGCAGTCACGCTGGGCACCGCCCGCGACGGCCAGATCATCGATTCGGTCTCCGGCGAGTACAAGGAACACTTCCTGTTCCATTACAACTTCCCTCCCTACTCGGTGGGCGAAGCCGGCCGCATGATGGGTCCGAAGCGTCGCGAGATCGGCCATGGCCGCCTCGCCAAGCGCGGCGTGCTCGCCGTGATGCCGACGATGGAAGAGTTCCCGTACACCATCCGCGTCGTGTCGGAGATCACCGAGTCGAACGGTTCCTCGTCGATGGCGTCGGTCTGCGGTTCGTCGCTGGCGCTGATGGACGCGGGCGTGCCGATCAAGGCGCCGGTCGCCGGCATCGCGATGGGCCTGGTGAAGGAAGGCGACGAGTACGTCGTGCTGTCGGACATCCTGGGTGACGAAGATCACCTCGGCGACATGGACTTCAAGGTCGCCGGCACCACCAACGGCATCTCGGCGCTGCAGATGGACATCAAGATCCAGGGCATCACCGAAGAGATCATGCGTGCCGCACTGGCACAGGCCAAGCAGGGTCGTCTGCACATCCTCAACGAGATGAGCAGCGCGCTGACCACCGCCCGTACCGAACTCAGCGAGTTCGCGCCGCGCCTGATCACGATCAAGATCCACCCCGACAAGATCCGCGAGGTCATCGGCAAGGGCGGTTCGGTCATCCAGGGCATCACCAAGGAAACCGGCACCCAGATCGACATCCAGGACGACGGCACGATCACGATCGCCTCGGTCGACGCGGCCGCCGGCCGTGCCGCCAAGGAGCGCATCGAGCAGATCACCTCCGACGTCGAGCCGGGCCGGATCTACGAGGGCAAGGTCGTCAAGCTGATGGACTTCGGCGCATTCGTGACGATCTCCCCCGGCAAGGACGGTCTGGTCCACGTGTCGCAGATCTCCAACGAACGCGTCGAGAAGGTCGGCGACGTGCTCAAGGAAGGCGACGTGGTCAAGGTCAAGGTGCTGGAAGTCGACAAGCAGGGCCGTATCCGCCTGTCGATGAAGGCCGTCGCCGAAGGCGAGGGCACGCCGGCCGAGTAATCGCCAGCGTCTGAAGCAACGAGGAAACGGGCCGCGCAAGCGGCCCGTTTTCGTTGGGCGGCCCCGACGGCTGGAGTGGGACGCAGTGCGGCCGTGCCAGCGCACTGCGCATCGGTCCGCATGTCGCGCCGGATGCTGGCGTGTGAACCTGCCAGCTCGCCGATCACCGATCACCGATCACCGGTCCAGCCGCGCGGCAGCGCTGGAGCGACCGGTCGGTTCGGAGGTGGGTGGCATGTGGGAATGCGGTTGTTGCGCACGCAACGGTTGCACCACGAGCGCTGCGTCGATAGTTTCGATCCATGCCGCACATCGCCTCCAACAATCGCAACCGCAACGCACTGCGCACGAACAATCGTGCGCGGCCGATGCGGGTGTGGGAGCGGGCGCGGAATTAGCAATACAAGAACGCGCAGGCACCGAATCACACAACCCGCATCGGCCGCGATGCGGGTTTTTTCATGCCCGTATCCGGCTCCCTCGACCCGATCACCCGCTCAGGAGCCCCACCATGTGTTCGATCTTCGCCATCTTCGGCCTGCAACCAGGCGACGACGTGTCTGCCTTGCGTCGCCAGGCCCTCGCATGTTCGCAGCGCCAGCGCCACCGCGGGCCCGACTGGAGCGGCGTGTACGTCGACGACCGGGCGATCCTCGTACACGAGCGCCTGGCGATCGTTGACCCGGCCTGCGGTTCGCAGCCGCTGCTGTCCAAGGACGGGGCACTGGTGCTGGCGGTCAATGGCGAGATCTACAACCACCAGGCATTGAAGGCCGGCCTGCGCTCGGCCTATGCGTTCAGGACCGCATCGGACTGCGAGGTGGTCAACGCGCTCTACCGCGAGCATGAGGCCGATGGCAGCGGCCCGGCCGCCTTCCTCGAACGGCTCAACGGCATCTTCGCGTTCGCGCTGTGGGATCGCGACAGCGGCCGCGCGATCATCGCCCGCGATCCAATCGGCGTGGTGCCGTTGTACTGGGGCCACGACCGCGAGGGCCGCCTGCGCGTCGCGTCGGAGATGAAGGCGCTGGCCGACAGTTGTGCCGATGTCGCGCAGTTTCCGCCGGGGCACTTCTATGACAGCGGCACCGGCGTACTCACCCGGTATTACCGGCGGCCGTGGCGCGACTTCGAGGCGGTCGAAGGTGTGGACGTGTCGCTCGACGAACTGCGCGAAGCGTTCGAAGCGGCGGTGCATCGCCAGCTGATGACCGATGTGCCCTACGGTGTGCTGCTGTCGGGTGGTCTGGATTCCTCGCTGGTCGCCGCGGTCGCCGCGCGCTATGCGCGCCACCGCGTCGAGGACGGCGATCGCAGCGAGGCCTGGTGGCCGCGCCTGCATTCGTTCGCGATCGGCCTCCCGGGTTCGCCCGATCTCGCGGCTGCCGCGATCGCCGCCGAGTCTCTGGGCACGGTGCACCATGGCTTCGAATACACCCTGGAAGAAGGGCTCGACGCGCTGCCGGACGTGATCCGCCATGTCGAGAGCTTCGACGTGACCACGGTCCGCGCGTCGACGCCGATGTTCCTGCTCGCGCGCCGTATCAAGGCGATGGGGGTGAAGATGGTGCTCTCGGGCGAAGGCAGCGACGAGATCTTCGGCGGTTATCTGTACTTCCACCGGGCGCCGGACGCGCGGCAGTTCCACGAAGAGCTGGTGCGCAAGCTCGATGCGCTGCATACCTTCGATTGCCTACGCGCGAACAAGTCGATGATGGCCTGGGGCGTCGAGCCGCGCGTCCCGTTCCTGGACCGCGAGTTCCTCGATGTCGCAATGCGCTTCGATGCTGCGCACAAGATGATCCGCCGCGGCAGCGAGAGCTTCCAGCGCATGGAGAAAGGCGTGCTGCGCGCAGCCTTCGATGGTCATCTGCCCGACGAGATCCTGTGGCGGCAGAAGGAACAGTTCAGTGACGGCGTAGGCTACGGCTGGATCGACGGCCTCAAGGCGCACGCGCTGGAGCATGTCAGCGACCGCGAGCTCGCAGCCGCAGCGCGCCGGTTCCCGCACGATCCGCCGCAGACCAGGGAGGCCTATCTCTACCGCTGCCTGTTCGAGCAGGTGTTCCCGTCACCTGCAGCGGCGATGACCGTGCCCGGTGGCAAGTCGATCGCATGTTCGTCGCCCGCGGCAATCGCGTGGGATGCCGCCTTCGCCAGCGCCGCCGATCCTTCGGGGCGGGCGGTGGCGGGTGTGCACAACGCGGCTGTGGCGTGATGTGACGGTGCGGCCCGTCCGGTGAAGCGCGGCGGTCCTGCTTCCCGGGGCGGCCGGTCCGGCGGGGTCGGGCGAGACGCGCAGGCGCTGATGCTCCTGCGCAGTCCGGGCGGGTGCGCGTCGCAGCCAGCCGCTGCCCGATGGTGGCCGCTCTACATCGATATCCCGCACGCGTCACTTGTCGTGCGTCGTTCCAGCTGTACTGAAGCGCTGAGCCGCATCGGACCGACGGCAACGGTCATGACGATGCGGAGCGACGATCCCGGGCACTCCGCGGAACGATGCGTCGAATCAGAACTTTCCTGCCATCCGGGACAGCGTCGTATCGCGCCACACGAAGTGGTGGAGCGCGACCATCACCACGTGCCCGGTGATCAGCGCCAGCAGGGTCCATGCGACTAGGCCGTGGGACAGGTTCGCCGGTGCCATCAGCTGGACGATCCGTTCGCCGGTTGCCGGCAGCAGCGGAATGCCCCACGGTGCGAAACCGCGACCCGAGCCGAACTCGCGCAGCAGGGCGACCATCGGCACGTAGAGCATCAAGGCATACAGCAGCGCATGGCCGAGCGAGGCGAGGCGGCCTGCCCGGGTCGCCGGATGCGGTGGGCGCCGTCGCCACTGCGCCAGCCCCCAGACGCCGCGCAACAGGATCAACAGCATCAGCGCGGTGCCGATCGGCTTGTGCGTGCCGACGAGAAAGGCCGTCAGCGGATGACGGCCAAGCGTGAGCTTCACGCCCATGCCGAGGAACTGCCAGGCAAGCAGCGTCGCCATGCCCCAGTGCAGCACGCGTGTGACCAGGCCGTAGCGCAGTGGGGAATCGCTCCAGTGAAACGACATGCACAACGTCCTGAAGAAAAACGACGCACAGTTCAGCCGCACAGCCGAGTGCTGTCAATTGCAGGACGCGCCCGTTCCGGCGCCGGCAGGCGAAGACCGGTACGCGCCCCGTGCGCAACGCGGATCGCCGACGTGGCTGGCAAGGCGCTCCGGCGCGGCCTGCGAAGCGACGGTCCGCATGCGCTGGCGCGCACGAGGGAGTTCCAGGTCGCGGAACCATTGCGTGGCTTCGGCGCGTCACCATCGACCCCCGTACGGGACCGCCGCGATCCCAGCCCGTAAACTGGGCGCCACGTTTCCAGACACACGGGCAGCACAGTGATCATCCATCCCAAGGTCCGCGGCTTCATCTGCACCACCACGCATCCGACCGGTTGCGACCTCAACGTGCGCGACCAGATCGAGGCCACGCGCGCGCGCGGCGTGCGTGACGACGGACCGAAAAAGGTGCTGGTGATCGGCGCGTCCAGTGGCTACGGCCTGGCGGCGCGCATCAGCGCTGCGTTCGGCTTCGGCGCCGACACGCTTGGCGTGTTCTTCGAAAAGCCCGGTACCGAGAAGAAGCCCGGGACCGCCGGCTGGTACAACGCCGCTGCATTCGACCGGTATGCCAAGCAGGCCGGGCTCTACAGCCGCTCGATCAATGGCGATGCGTTTTCGGATGCCGCGCGCGCGCAGGCGATCGAACTGATCCGCAACGAGATGGGCGGCCAGGTGGATCTGGTCGTGTATTCGCTGGCATCCCCGGTGCGCAAGTTGCCCGACACCGGCGAAGTGAAGCGCTCGGCGCTCAAGCCGATCGGCGAGGCCTACACCTCGACCGCGATCGACACCAACAAGGACCAGATCATCGAGGCCTCGATCGAACCCGCGACCGAGCAGGAGATCGCCGACACCGTGACCGTGATGGGCGGCCAGGACTGGCAGCTTTGGATCGACGCGCTGCGCGAAGCCGGCGTGCTTGCCGACGGTGCGAAGACGGTGGCCTTCAGCTACATCGGCACCGAGATCACCTGGCCGATCTACTGGCACGGCGCACTGGGCCGCGCCAAGGCCGATCTCGATGAAACCGCGCGGCGCATCGATGCGCAACTGGGCGAAACCGGCGGCAGTGCGAACGTTGCCGTGCTCAAGTCCGTGGTGACCCAGGCCAGCGCCGCGATCCCGGTGCTGCCGCTGTACATCGCCATCGCCTTCAAGGTCATGAAGGAGAAGGGACTGCACGAGGGCACGCTCGACCAGCTCGACCGCCTGTTCCGCCAGCGCATGTATCGCGCCGACGGCGCGCCGGCCGAGCTCGACGAAGAGCATCGCCTGCGTCTGGACGACTGGGAGCTGCGCGACGACGTGCAGGCGCAGTGCAAGGCACTGTGGCCGCAGATCACCACGGAGAACCTGTCGGAACTCACCGACTACGCCGGCTACAAGCATGAGTTCCTGAAGCTGTTCGGCTTCGAGCGCAGTGATGTGGACTACGACGCCGAGGTGGATCCGGTGGTGGAATTCGACGTGATCGAACTGCGCGACTGAACGGCGCAACGGGGCACCGGCAGAGGGCGCCGCGCGCGCTCCGGCCGCGGCCTATGTGGGCCTGTTGAAGCGTTCGGCGCCCAGGGCGATCCAGGCGCCGACCACCATGGAAACGAGTGCGAACAGCCCTGCCAGCGGCAGGGCCAGGCCCGGCATCCTCAGGGACGCCAGGCCGAGAAGGAAGGCCGTGGCCGGCAGGATCGCGAGCCGGCGCCCGGCCCAGCGATGCAGCGCTGCTGCATCGTGCACGCGGTGGTAATCGACGCCGGTGAGCGGTCTCGCCCGCGCGCCGGCGTAGCGGACCGCCAAGGCGACGACGCCCAAGACCGGTGAAATCGCCAGAAGGGCGATGCCCAGGAACCGCAGGCCATCCATGCGCGCGCTCCAGACCAGGAGGCGGTGATGCTCGCCAGCTGGCGCGGAGGCGTCAAGCGGTGCTCCGCCGTCAGAAGACGCTCGCCCGAGGCCGCCGCGCGCGTTTCTGGTGCGCGTGACCTGCATGAACCCCAAATCCATCCACGCCGCCGCGCGTCGATGGAGCGCCCTCTGCGGCGCCGTCGCGTCGTACGCGACACCTGCGTGCTGGAATGATCGGCTCATGGATCTTTTCGGTTCCCCTGAAGCGATCACCCTCGTCGACGACGCCGAAGGCGGCGTGCGCTACTGGCCGGGTGCGGTCGATGCGCAGACCGCCGCCGCATGGTTCGAAGCCTTGCGCGATGGCGCCCGCTGGCAGTCCCAGCAACGGCCGATGTACGACCGCATCGTCGCCGTCCCGCGGCTGCTGGCCGCCTATCGCACGGATGCGTTGCCGGCCGACCTGCCGCTTGCCCCGATGCTCGCGCTGGTGCAGCGGCTCGCGCCGGCGCCCTACACCGGCGCGGGCCTGAACCTCTATCGCGATGGCCAGGACAGCGTGGCGATGCACCACGACACGCTCCGGACCCTGGCGCCCGGGCAGCCATTGGCCTTGCTGTCGCTCGGTGCGCCGCGGCGCATGCTGCTGCGCGCGCAACAGGAAGGCGCGAAGGCTGTTCCCGTCGATCTCGCGCCGGGCAGCGTGCTGGTGATGAGCCATGCCTCGCAGCTGACCCATCTGCACGGCATTCCCAAGACCGCGCGACCGGTCGGGCCGCGCATCAGCGTCGTGTTCCGTGTGCGCTCGGCGGCGGCGGTGGACGAGGACCGCGAGGACGCGCCGTGAGTCGCAGGCGCTAGCGCGGCACCAGCCGCAGCGTATGCGTGGTGGCCTGCGGCAGGAATGGCGTGGCCCGGCCCGCGGCCCAGTCGGCGTGGCCGGCGCCCCAGTACGGCGACAACGGATGCCCGCTCTGTCCGCCCGGCATATGGGCGATGCCGTCGGCCTCGTGCCCGGGGGCGACCACCATGCGTTGCGACGCGCCGAAGGCGGGGCCCTGGGCGCGGGGCACGGTCCCGTCGCCGGGCAGCGGCTCGGCCGGCATGCACAGGGCCCGCCTGCCGATCAGCGGCACGGCCGAAGCCAGCGGGTGGCAGATCGCCGCGGTGTTGCGTTCTCCCCAGGTGCGCTGCGCCAGCGGGCCGTCCGCGCCGAGCGTGTCCCGGACCTCGCGCGCGGCATCCTCGAACAGGGCCGCCCAGCCGTCGGTGGCCGCCACGCAGGCGCCGCGCTGGGTATCGGCCGTGCAGGCGAACCGACGTGGCAGCAGATGGGCCGGGCGCTGCTCGACCAGCGGCCACACCACACCCTCGAAGTTCGGTGGATCAGGCAGCGCGAAGTCTTTGCCGAGTTTCGCCCGTGCCGGCAGGGCCAGGCCCTCGGCGAGGCGTGCATGTACCCCGATCCGCCACGCGCGCACCAGCCGGTAGCCGGCCGATTCGACGCTGGCATGACCGCTCCAGTCGCGCGCAGCCTGCGCGAGTGCGCGCAGCGCGCTGTCTTCCGCCGCGTCCGCGCCCATGTCGCGCAGAAGTCCGTGCCAGCGCGACAGCAGCATCGCGTGATCGTCGAGCTGGATCGCGAGCAGGTCCTGTTCGGTGAAGCGCGTTCGCGCGGCGAGTCGATCGCGTATCTGCCAGGCGCGGATGCCGAGTGCGGCGCCGCCGTCGCCGATTCGCACGAAGTCGGCGCCATCGACGACGCGGTTGTTTGCGGTCCACAGGCGATCGGTGTCGGGCGAGCGCAGTACCGGCGAGGCATCGGTGGCGATGGGCCAGGGCGCGCAGGCGTTGGCGGCCGCACCGGCCGGTGCGGACACGCGCGCACCGTCGCAAGCTGGCCCGCGCACCGGAATCGGTCCGAGCAGGCGCCAGGCGATCGCGCCGGCGCGATCGCCGATCACCACGTTCTGCGTGGGCGTCGCGGTACGGTCGGCGATCGCCAGCGCGTCATCGACATCCCGTGCAAGGGCGAAGTCCGCCAGCCCGAAATTCAGGGCCCCGGGCAGATGTGCGGTCCAGCGCAAAGCCAGCGCGCTGCCATCGTCGTCGCGGTGGATCAGCGGGCCCCAGTCGCTCTCCTCGACGACCAATTCGACGGCCTCGCCCCCGGCCACCTCGATGCGCTCGGTGTGCCGCGCGACCGGCACGCAGCCTGCGGTGGGCGTCGCAGCGCACGGCCTCTGGCGCTGCCAGTCGAGGAAGTCGCCGTAGCTGTTGGTAAAGCCCCAGGCGATGTGGGTATTGCTGCCGACGATGACGGCCGGCAGGCCGGGCAGGGTGAAGCCGGTCACATCGACCCGACCCCCCGGCGCGCGCGGATCGGGATAGCGCAGCCGGGCGCGGAACCAGATGTTGGGTGCGCGCAGGCCCAGATGCATATCGTCGGCGACCAGCGCGCGGCCGTCGCCTGTCAGCGCGCCGGACACGGCAAAGTTGTTGCTGCCTGGCGAAAGATCCGCCGCCGAAGGCGGCGCACCAACGCCTATCTCCCGCGTTGCGGGAGAGAGGGGGAGCACCTGCGGAGCAGGTGGTGGAGTGAGGGCCAGCGGAGATGTTCCGTAAGAAGCTTCGTCTCGTGCGGCACCCATGGACGCAAACGGCGAACGTTCCCGAAGACCGCCATCACCCTCCACCACGTCCAGCAACCGCAGGTCCACGACATCCGCGCCCGGCAACACCGCATCGCCACGCGCCTGGCCGAACAGCGGCGCATCCCAGCTGCTGCCTGCATGCGCGAACAGCCCGAACAGCGCCGGCGGAAGCGCGGGCGCGAGCCGATGCATGGCCAGCTCGCGGCCATTGGTCGCGTCCTGCAGGTCGAAATACATCGCAAACCCGGTCAGTGCGGAGTCGGCGGGAGTCCAGGGCTGCGGGGATTGGCGCAGCAGCAGGTAGGGCCATGGCCGCATGCGCAGTGCGGCAAGTCCGGCATTGGCGCCGTCGGCATAGGCCTGCAGCTGCGGCATGCGGTCGCCGGCAATGTCCTCGAGCGAGCCCTCCACCCGCGCCCGCATGCGGTGCACGCGGTTGCGGCGATCCGCTTCCAGCGCGCGCGCCCCGAACAGCGCCGAGAGTTCTCCCGGCGGCACGCGTCGCATCAGGTCCATCTCGAACCAGCGCTCCTGCGCGTGCACATAGCCCAGTGCGCGCATCGCATCGGTTTCGTTCGCGGCGGTGATGGTGACCACGCCATCGGCATCGCGCTCGATGGTCGCGGGGGCGCCGAGTCCTTCCAGTGCGATCTCGCCGTCGAGCGTCGGCAGGCTCGCGCGCAGCGCCAGCCACGTGCCGGCGCATGCCAGCACCAGCACCGCGGCGAGGGTGAGCACCGCCCGCAGCATCCACTTGCGCATCGCGCTTCCCCGGCCGCGACGGATGCGGCCCGGACGGATTATTCCACGCAGGCAGGGGCGGTCGGTCAGGTGCGCGCGTGCTCGGCCAGGCCCGAGACCACGCCCAGCGATGGATCGCCGCGGACGATGCGGGCATCGGGGAAGCGTGCCTGCGCGGCGGCCTGCACATAGGGCGCGCCGGACATGCCGCCGGTCAGGAACAGGCTCTCGGGCGGCGCATCGAGCTCCGCGCGGACCTCGTCGAGCAGTCCGCCGATGGTCGCAAGGAACCGCGCGCTGGCGGCCTCGAGATCGGCGCGTGACGCGTCCACGCGCAGACCGGGCTCGATGTAGTCGAGGGCATGGCCGGCGGTGTCATGGCTGCTCAGCCGCACCTTCATGCCTTCGACGCCCCGGTAGAGCCGCGTGGTGCCGCCATCCCGCTGCAGGCCCTGCAGTCGCGCGCCGAACGGCGCATCGACATGGCGGAAATCGCGCTTGTGGAATTCGCGCTGGCGCGGCATGTCCTGCACGGTCGCGGCTTCGACGAAGTGATGGACCGGGATGCGGCTGGCGCCCTTGCCGAACAGCGGCATGACCTGGGCCATGCTGAGCGCCAGGTCGACGTCGGTGCCGCCGTTGGCGACGCCCCAGGCGCGATGCACCC
>Ga0233369_1000124_pt1 | contig 39447 bp, 37 predicted proteins | sample ElkDunMinimDraft_26_FD_191537 | JGI IMG/M metagenome (GOLD analysis project Ga0233369, IMG submission 191537) | Fecal eukaryotic communites from dung pellets of Tule Elk in California, USA - Elk Dung D16 | ecosystem: Host-associated > Mammals > Digestive system > Large intestine > Fecal | place... | reverse complement strand
ATCACCGCCACCACCATCAGCAGGTTGAGCAGCAGCGCCACGCAGGTGATCAGGCCGAACATGCGGTAGTACAGGGCGAAGAACACCAGGGTGAAGGCGAAGGCGTACATCACCGCGCGGGTACCGCGGGCCACGTTCTCGGCGCCCAGGCTCGGGCCGATCACGCCTTCCTCGACGAAATCCATCGGCGCGGCCAGCGCGCCGGCCTTGAGCTGCTTGGCCAGGGCCGCGGCTTCCTCGCGGCTCAGGCCGGTGGTCTGGAAGTCCTTGCCGAACACACCGCGGATGGTCGAGGAACTGATCACGCGCTCCTCGGTGCGCGAGGAACGCACTTCCTCGCCGTTGACCATGGTCACCGTGGGGATGCGCTCGACATAGACGATACCCAGGCGGTTGCCGACGTTCTCCAGGGTGTGGTCGAGCATGCGCTTGCCGCCGGCGGCGTTGAGCGTGATCGACACCGCCGGCAGGCCGGTCTGCGGATCGACCTGCGGCTGGGCGTTGACCAGTTCGTCGCCGGAGACCAGCAGTCGGCGCGAAAGCAGCAGCGGCTGGCCGTTCTGGTCGTAGTAGATGCGCGAGCCGGCCGGGATGTTGTTGTCGGCCAGGGCCGCGGCCGCCTGGGCCTCGTCGCCGGTCACGGCGCGGAACTCGAGCGTGGCGGTGGCGCCGATCAGGCGCTTGGCCTCGGCCGTGTCCTGCAGGCCGGGCAGCTGGATCACCAGGCGGTCCTCGCCCTGGCGCTGCAGCGAAGGCTCGGCCACGCCGATGGCGTTGATGCGGTTGGCGATGACGTTGCGGTTCTGCTCGATGGCGTCGGTGGCGATGCGCCCCAGCTCGCCCTCGGACAGGCGCACGGTGATGCGGTTGCCGTCGACGTCGATGATCGGCCCGCCGGTGCCCAGCGCGGCCACCCCGCCCATGCCGCCCATGGCGGTCGTGATCTCGGTGCGCGCGCGCGCCGCGTCGGCCGGATTGGTCAGGGTGACCTGGATGCTGCCGTCGGGACGGCGGTCGGCGCCGCTGTAGCCGATGCGCGCCTCGCGCAGCGCGTTGCGGATCGCATCGGCGTAGCTGTCCAGGCGCTTCTCCAGCGCCGCCTTCTGGTCGACCTGCATCATGAAGTGCACGCCGCCCTGCAGGTCCAGGCCCAGCGACATCGGCCGCGCGCCGAGCTTCTCCAGCCAGGCCGGCGTGGTCGGCACCAGGTTCAGCGCCGCCGAGTAGTCCTGGCCCAGGGCCGGGCGCAGCACGTCCGATGCGCGGGTCTGGGTCTGTGCGTCCGGCAGCCGGACCAGCACCTGGTCGCCTTCGAGGGTCACCGAGCGCGGAGTGATTCCGGCCTCTGCGAGCAGGCCTTCAACCCGGTCGGCCAAGGCCTGGTCGACCACCGCCGATGGGCGGTTCTTGGTGACCTGGACCGAGGGATCCTTCTGGTAGAGGTTCGGCAGCGCGTAGAGCGCGCTGAACAGCACCACGATCAGGATCAGGGCGTATTTCCAGCGGGGAAATTCGAGCATTGCAGGTATCGCCTGGCGAAAGGGGACGCAGCGCCGGGGCCGCCCCCCGGCCTGGCCGGGGAGCTTTCACGACATGGTGCCGCCCGCGGACGACCGCGGTGCGGGGGATGCGGCTCAGGCCGACTTGAGCGTGCCCTTGGGCAGCACGTTGCCGATGGCGCCGCGCTGCACGCGGATCTCCACGCGGTCGGCGATCTCGATGGTCACGAAGCTCTCGCCCAGCGCACGCACCACGCCGGCGATGCCGCCACCGGTGATCACCTCGTCGCCCACCGCCAGCTTGTCGAGCATGGCGCGGTGTTCCTTCTGCCGCTTCATCTGCGGGCGGATCATCAGGAAGTACATGATCGCGAACAGGATCAGGAACGGGAGCACGCCGGTGAGCAGGCTGGGGCCGGCGGCCTCGCCAGCGGCGGCCTGGGCGTGGGCCGGGGCGATGATCAGGTCGAGCAGGTTCATGTGAACATCCGTCGGAAAATAAATAGCGGGGAATTATGCCACGGCGCCGGCGCTGGGCCGCGGCGGGGCCCGCCAGGGGGGCCTTGGGCGCGGCCCGGCGACCCTCAACCGGCCCGGCGCAGTGCGTAGAAGGACTCGCGGAAGGCCGTGAAGGTTCCCGCCTCGATCGCCGCGCGCATGTCGGCCATGAGCTTCTGGTAGTACCAGAGGTTGTGCAGGGTGCCCAGGATCGGACCCAGCATCTCGTTGCAGCGGTCCAGGTGGCGCAGGTAGGCGCGGCTGTAGCCGCCGGCGCAGGCCACGCAGCCGCAGCCCTCCTCGATCGGGCGCAGGTCCTTCTCGTACCTGGCGTTGCGCACGCGGATCACCCCGGTGGAGGTGAAGTAGTGGCCGTTGCGCGCGTTGCGGGTCGGCATCACACAGTCGAACATGTCCACCCCGCGGGCCACCGCCTCGACCAGGTCCTCCGGCCTCCCCACCCCCATCAGGTAGCGCGGGCGCTCGTCGGGCAGCTGCGGGCAGGTGTGTTCGAGCATCGCGTTGCGCTCGTCCTCGGTTTCGCCCACGGCCAGCCCGCCGATCGCATAGCCGTCGAAGCCGATGACCTTCAGGCCCTCGGCCGAGCGGCTGCGCAGCTCGTGGTGGACCCCGCCCTGGACGATGCCGAACAGCGCCGCGTCGTTGCCCGCGTGCGCCAGCTTCGAGCGCTCGGCCCAGCGCAGCGACAGCTCCATCGAGCGCTCGACCACGCGCCGGTCGACCGGCTTGCCGTCCACGTGCACCGGCGGGCATTCGTCGAAGATCATCACGATGTCGCTGCCCAGCACCTTCTGGATGCGCATCGACTCCTCCGGCCCGAGGAACACCTTCGAGCCGTCGGTGGGTGCGGCGAAGGTCACGCCGGCCTCGGTGATCTTGCGCCGGTGCGCCAGCGAGAACACCTGGAAGCCACCCGAGTCGGTGAGGATCGGGCCATCCCAGCGGGCGAAGCCGTGCAGGCCGCCGTGGGCCTCGATCACCTCCAGGCCGGGGCGCAGGAACAGGTGGAAGGTGTTGCCCAGGATGATCTGGGCGCCGAGCTCGCGCACCTGCTGGGGCAGCACGCCCTTGACCGTGCCATAGGTGCCCACCGGCATGAAGGCGGGGGTCTCCACCGTCCCGCGCGGGAAGGTGAGGCGGCCGCGGCGGGCGGCGCCATCGGTGGAGAACAGCTCGAACTGCATGCGGGACATGGGCGGACCGGGTCGGGAATCGGGGGAACGGGGAAGGGAACACCGGGCGCGGCCCGGTCGGCCCGCACGCGGACCAGCGAGCTGCGGGGCGCAGCGGGGCCGGCTATTTTCGCAGCTATGCCGCGGCCGGGGGAAACCGCGGCGGCGCAGGCTCGGTGAAGCGCAGGCGCAGCGTGTCGCCGGGGCGGGCCAGGCCGCGCGCCAGGTCGATCTCCACCTGCGCGCCGGCGGCCAGGCGGGCCTGCACCACGCTGCCGGGGCCGCGGAACTGCACCGTCTCCACCGTGGCCAGGAGCGTCCCGGCCGGATCGGGCTGCAACTGGTCGGGCCGCACCAGCACCTCGTCGTCGCCCGGCAGGCCGAGGGCGACGGCCGGGACCAGGCCGCCGCGCCCGACGAACGCCGCCACGTGCCGGTGGGCCGGCGCGCGATACAGGGTTTCGGCATCGCCCCATTGCAGCAGGCGCCCGCCCTGCATCACTCCGATCGCGTCGGCCATGGCGAAGGCCTCGGCCTGGTCGTGGGTGACCAGCAGCGCGGTGGTGCCGGTTGCGCGCAGGATCGCGCGCAGTTCCGCGGCCAGGCGCACGCGGGTGTCGATGTCGAGGTTGGAGAAGGGCTCATCCAGCAGCAGCAGTTGCGGCGAAGGCGCCAGTGCGCGCGCCAGCGCCACGCGCTGCTGCTGGCCGCCCGACAGCTCGTGCGGATAGGCGCCGGCCCGCTCGCCCAGGCCGACCAGCTCCAGCATCCGCGCGACCCGCGCCGCGCGCGCCTCGCGCGGCTGCCGCGCCAGCCCGAAGCCGACGTTGCCGGCCACGTCCAGGTGCGGGAACAGCGCGTAGTCCTGGAACATCATCCCCACCCCGCGCCGCTCCGGCGGCAGGGTCGCGCCAGGGCCGGACAGTTCGCGGCCGTCCAGCAGCACGCGCCCGGCGCGCAGCGGCTCGAAGCCGGCGATCGCGCGCAGCACCGTGGTCTTGCCGCAGCCCGAGGCCCCCAGCAGGCAGCCGACCTCGCCGCGCGCCAGCGCCAGCGACAGCCCCTCGACCACCACCCGCTCGCCGCGCGCCAGCGGATAGGCCACGCCGATCGCATCCAGTTCCAGCATCTGTCCGCTCATGCTCCCGGCTCCGCGCCGTAACGTGCGCCGGTGCGCGCCAGCAGGATCACCGGAAGCAGGCCCGCCAGCACGATCAGCAGCGCGGCCAGCGCGCCATCCTCGTAGGCGCCGCGCGCGGCATCGGCATACAGCCAAGTGGCCAGCGTCTCGAAGTTCAGGGGCCGCAGCAGCAGGGTCGCCGGCAGCTCCTTCATCGCATCGACGAAGACCAGCAGGGCCGCAGCCGCCATCGCCGGGCGCAGCAGGGGCAGGTGCACGCGGCGCAGGGTCGCGCCGGGCGTCGCGCCCAGCGCGCGCGCGGCCTGGTCGAGCGACGCCGGCACCCGCGACAGCCCCGCGTCCAGCCCGCCCGCGGCGATGATCAGGAAGCGCAGCGCATAGGCCAGCACGAGCGCGGACATCGAGCCCATCAGCAGCATCCGCGGGTCAAGTCCCGCCAGCCGCAGCAGTGCGTTCGCGCCGGTGTCGAACCAGGCCAGCGGCGCCAGCAGGCCGATCGCCAGCACCGTGCCCGGCACCGCGTAGCCGAGGCTGCCGATGCGCAGCGCCGTCGCCGCCAGCGCGCTGCGCCGGCGTGCCTGCGCCAGGCGCAGCGCCCAGGCCAGCACCAGGCCGGCGGCCAGGGTCAGGCTGGTGGCCAGCAGGGCCACCCGCAGCGTGTTCCAGGTGGCGCGCCACACCGCCGGCGGCACGGTCCCGCCCTCGCCCAGGCGCTGCCAGCTCTCCACCGCCAGGTAGGCCGCCGGCGCCACGAAGCCCAGCAGCACCGGCAGGGCCACCAGCGCCAGCGCGGTCCAGGCGGCAGGGCCGCGCAGGCGCCGCGCCCGCATCGGCCGCGGACGCTGCGTGCTGGCATAGCCCTGGCGACGGCGGCCATAGCGCTCCAGCGCGATCACCGCCACCACCAGCACCAGCATCGCCAGCGCGATCTGCGCCGCGCCGGCCAGATCGCTGCGGGTCACCCAGGTGGTGTAGACCGAGACCGTGAGCGTCTGCACGCCGAGGAATTCCGAGGCGCCGATGTCGTTGAGCGTTTCCAGCAGGGCCAGCGCCGCGCCCACCGCGATCGCCGGCCGCGCCAGCGGCAGGGCCACGCGCCGGAACAGCGCCGCCTGCGAGGTGCCGAGGGTGCGCGCGGCCTCCAGCAGGCTGGCGGCCTGGGTCATGAACATCGCCCGCGCGGTGATGTAGACATAGGGATACAGCACCAGCCCCAGCAGCACGATGCAGCCGGCCAGGCCGCGGATGTCGGGCAGGCGGAACTGGCGCGGGCTGTCGTAGCCGAGCAGCGTCCGCACCGCGCCCTGCACCGGGCCGAGCGGGTGCAGCAGGTCGAGGTAGGCGTAGGCGACGATGTAGGTCGGCACCGCCAGCGGCAGCAGCAGCGCCCAGCTCATCAGCCGGCGGCCGGGGAAGTCGTAGGCGGTCACCAGCCAGGCCGCGCCGGTGCCGATCGCCACCACCAGCACGCCCACGCCCAGCAGCAGCCGCGCGGTGTTCCAGGCGGCCACCGGCAGCACGTTGGCCGCGACATGGCGCCAGGCGTCGCTGCCCTGGGCGGCGGTCCAGGCCAGGGCCAGCAGCGGCAGCAGCACCGCCGCGGCGATCAGCAGCGCGGCCCACTGCCAGCCATCGGCGCGGGCGCGGCGCGGCGCGGCGTCGGCGGCCGGCAGGTTCAAGACCGCAGCGCTCCGCGTCGGCGCGCGCTCAGGCACGCGCGACCGGCGCGCGCGACGCGCGCCGGTTCAAGGACATGCCGCGCGCCCGCATCGGCCGCTCTCAGTGGTCGAAGCCGACGCGGTCGACCAGCTCGCTGGCCTGCTTGCGGTACCGGGCCACTTCGGTCAGCGGCAGCGCATCGACCTGCATGGCGCCGAAGCTCTCGACCACCGGGTCCAGCGCCACGCCGGCCTTGACCGGATACTCGTAGTTGGCGCGAGCGTACAGGCTCTGCGCCTCGTCCGAGACCAGGTATTCGAGCAGCTTCACCGCGTTGTCGCGGTTGGGCGCGTGGCGGGCGATGGCCGCGCCGCTGATGTTGACGTGGGTGCCGCCGCCTTCGACGCTGGCGAAGGTCGGGCGGATCACCTTGATCGCCTCGCCCCACTGGTACTGCTCGCTGCCCGGTTCGGCGTTCTTCATGCGGCCCACGTAGTAGGCGTTGGCGATGCCGATGTCGCAGATGCCGGCCAGGATGTCGCGGGCCACGTCGCGGTCGCCACCGGCGGCCTTGCGCGCCAGGTTGTCCTTGACCCCGCGCAGCCAGGCCTCGGTCTTCTCCTCGCCGGCGTGGGCGATCATCGCCGCGATCAGGCTGGTGTTGTAGGGATGCTGGCCCGAACGGATGCACACGCGCCCCTTCCACTTCGGATCGGCCAGCTCCTCGTAGGTGAAGCTCTCCAGCGCCAGGTCCTTGTCGGCGTAGAGGATGCGGTCGCGCAGCGACAGCGCGAACCACTGCCCGTCCTCGCCGCGCAGGTGCGCCGGCACGGCCTCGGCCAGCACGCCCGAGTCGACCGCCTGCGCATGCCCGGCGTTGACCACGTCCAGCAGGTTGCCGGTGTCCACGGTCATCAGCACGTCGGCGGCCGAGCGCTCGCCCTCGGCCGACAGCCGCTCCATCAGCCCGTCCTTGAGGAAGACCGTGTTCACGGCGATGCCGGTGCTGGCGGTGAAGGCGTCGAGCAGCGGCTGGATCAGGCCAGGCTCGCGCGTGGTGTAGAGGTTCACTTCACCGGCCGACTGCACGGCCGCGGGCGCGGCGGCCTGCCCGGAGGCGGGCTCGCCGCCACAGGCGGCAAGCAGCAGCGCGGCGCAGCCGATCGACAGCAGGCGGACGACGGGGGCGGAACGGGGCATGGCGACTCCTGTAGGACGGATTGCGGGGCGCGTGACGCCCGTGAATGAGAATTGTACGCATTTGCCGCCACGCGCCCAAGCATCGCGCCGCGGCCGCACCGCCGCGGGCGCGGCCGGATCCTCCGATCAGGCCGGGTCGACCCCGGGGAACAGCAGCATCGCGTCGCCATAGGAGAAGAAGCGGTAGCGCTCGCGCACCGCGTGTTCGTAGGCCTCGAAGATGCGGGCCTTGCCGGCGAAGGCCGACACCAGCATCAGCAGGGTCGATTCGGGCAGGTGGAAGTTGGTCAGCAGCGCATCGATGCTGCGGATGCGGTAGCCGGGGAAGATGAAAATCCGGGTCTCGCCGGCGAAGGGCTGCAACTCGCCATCGACCATCGCGCTTTCCAGCGCGCGCACCACGGTGGTCCCCACCGCCACCACGCGCCCGCCGGCCGCGCGCGTGCGCCGCACCTGGGCGACCAGCTGCGCACCGACGTTCAACCACTCGCTGTGCATGGCGTGCTCGCGCAGGTCCTCCACCCGCACCGGCTGGAAGGTGCCGGCGCCCACGTGCAGGGTGACGTGGCCGAACTCGATGCCGCGTCCGCGCAGGTCGGCCAGCAGCGCCTCGTCGAAATGCAGGCCGGCGGTCGGCGCGGCGACCGCGCCCACCTCGCGCGCGAACACCGTCTGGTAGCGCTCGGCATCGTCCGCGCCCGGCTCGCGGTGGATGTAGGGCGGCAGCGGCAGGCGCCCGGCCTTGAGCAGCCAGGACTCCAGCGGCCCTTCAACGTGGAAGCGCAGGCGGTAGAACGCGTCCTCGCGGGCCAGCACCTCGGCCTCGCCGCCGGCGTCCAGCGCGATCCGGCTGCCGGCCCTGGGCGGCTTGCTCACGCCCAGCTGCACGCGCGCCTCCCCGCCCGGCAGCAGGCGTTCGATCAGGATCTCCACCCGCCCGCCGGTGCTCTTGTGCCCGAACAGCCGCGCCGGGATCACCCGTGTGTCGTTGAACACCAGCAGGTCGCCGGGGCGCAGCCACTGGCCCAGGTCGCGCACCCGCGCATCGACCAGCGGCGCATCGCCCGGCGGCACCACCAGCATGCGGCTGGCCGAACGCTCGGGCAGCGGCGCCTGGGCGATGAGTTCGTCCGGCAGTTCGTAATGGAAATCGGATTTCTTCATCGCGCAATTGTAGGGCTTGGGGCCTGTCGCGCCCGGGCGCGTCGGGCCTGCCGGCATCGCGGAAGCCGTGCGGGAAACAGCGGCCCTCCCCCTTACAGCTGCGCGTGCGCGACCGGCAAACCGGGGCCTGGACCGCTGGCCTAGCGTTCGAACTTGGTCGACAGGATCACCGAGGAGTTGGTGCGCTCAACGCCGGGCAGCGCGCCGATGCTGTCGGTGAGCTGGTCCATTTCCTCGACCGTCGGCACCACGCCCATCGCCACCAGGTCGTGCGCCCCGCTGACCGAATGCAGGCTGCGCACCTGCGGCATGTCGCGCAGCGCCTGCACCACCGCCGGCATCTGCTTGGGCAGGACGGTGATCATGATGTGGGCGCGGATGTGGCCGCGCTCGACCTCCTCGTCCACGCGCACCGTGTAGCCGCGGATCACGCCTTCGCGTTCCAGCCGCTCCAGCCGCGACTGCACCGTGGTGCGCGAAACGCCCAGGCGACGCGCCACCTGCGCGGTCGAGGCGCGGGCGTTTTCCCGCAGCGCGGACAGCAGCGCGGCATCGGCGGCCGTGATCTTGCTCATTGCACGAAACCCTTCGTCGAATCGACGAAATCGTACCGTTTTCTGCGCAGATCCACCCTGTCTTGTGACGAATGGATCGAGATAATAGAAGCGTCGCCCGCAATGCGGGCCCCTACCCCACACGATCGCGGCGCCAACCCACGGCTGCCGCGATCCGCTCCAAGGAGATGCGCCGATGTCCGTTACCGCCGCCCTTGCCCCCCTGCGCGCCCACGCCGGCCATCGCCGTACCGTCGGCCTGGACGACGCCACGCTCGAACGGCTGGCACCGCAGCATCCGGAGCTGCGCGAGGCCATCGCGGCCGCGGCGTCCGAGTACGCCCGCATCGCAGGCGAGGCCGCCGACCTGCTGGATCTGGACGAGGCCGGGCAGATCCAGACCATCCAGGCCGGCTACGTGAACTTCTACGCCGGCGACGCGGTGAACCCCTATGTCGCGCTGACCGCGCGCGGCCCGTGGATCGTCACCCTCAAGGGCGCGGTGGTCCACGACTCGGGCGGCTACGGCATGCTCGGCCTGGGCCACACGCCGCCGGCAGTGCTCGAGGCGATGGCCAGGCCGCAGGCGATGGCCAACGTGATGACGCCGAGCCTGTCGCAGCTCAGGTTCGACAGGCTGCTGCGACGCGAGATCGGGCACAGCGCCGGCGGCTGCCCCTTCGGCCGTTTCCTGTGCCTGAACTCCGGCTCCGAAGCGGTCGGCCTGGCCGCGCGCATCGCAGACGTCAATAGCAAGCTGATGACCGACGCGGGTGGCCGCCACGCCGGCGCGAAGATCAAGCGCGTCGTGGTCAAGGGCAGCTTCCATGGCCGCACCGAGCGCCCCGCGCTGTATTCGGACTCCACCCGCAAGACCTATCTGCAGCACCTGGCCAGCTTCCGCGGCGAGGATTCGCTGATCGCCATCGAACCCTACGACGCCGACGCGCTGCGCCGCGCCTTCGCCGAGGCCGAGGCCAACGGCTGGTTCATCGAGGCGGTGTTCCTGGAGCCGGTGATGGGCGAAGGCGACCCGGGCCGCGCCCTGCCGCGCGCCTTCTACGACACCGCACGCGAGCTCACCGCCGCCCACGGCGGCCTGCTGCTTGTCGACTCGATCCAGGCCGGCCTGCGAGCGCACGGCGTGCTGTCGATCGTCGACTACCCGGGCTTCGAAGGCTGCGCGCCGCCGGACATGGAAACCTATTCCAAGGCGCTCAACGCCGGCCAGTACCCGCTGTCGGTGCTGGCGGTCACCGAGGCGGCCGCGCAGCTGTACCGCACCGGCGTGTACGGCAACACCATGACCACCAATCCGCGCGCGCTCGACGTGGCCTGCGCGGTGCTGGAGGCGACCACGCCCGAGCTGCGCGCCAACATCCGCACGCGCGGCAGGGAGGCGGTCGAAAGGCTCGAGGCGCTCAAGGCCGAGCTGGGCGGGCCGATCACCGGTGTGCAGGGCACCGGCCTGCTGTTCTCCTGCGAGCTGGCCCCGCAGTTCAAGTGCTATGGCGCGGGCTCCACCGAGGAATGGCTGCGCGAGCACGGCATCGGCGTGATCCACGGCGGCGCCAATTCGCTGCGCTTCACCCCGCGCTTCGAGACCACCGCCGACGAGCTCGAACTGCTGGTGTCGATGGTCGGCCGCGCGCTGCGCGAAGGCCCGAGACAAGCCGCCGCCTGACCGGCGCCGGCCCTGCCGCGGCAGCTTCCGGAGGGTTCCGGGGGCTGCCTGGCACGCGCAGCGCGGGCGACGCGTGCACACGCATACACCTGCGCCGCCGGTCCGTCCGCGCTACCGCCATCCCGTCATTTGGGTCACACTCGACCGCGCCTCCCCCACGGTTCTGGACGCTTCGCCATGACCGCCATCGAAGTCCGACATCCGCTCGTGCAGCACAAGATCGGCCTGCTGCGCGACGCCTCGCTCAGCACCAAGGCCTTTCGCGAAATCTCCACCGAACTCGGCACCCTGCTGGCCTACGAGGCCACCGCCGACCTGGAGACCGAACCGACCACGGTCGACGGCTGGGCCGGGCCGGTCTCGGTGCGGCGCATCGCCGGCGCCAAGATCACCCTGGTGCCGATCCTGCGCGCGGGCCTGGGCATGCTGCCGGGCGTGCTGGCGCTGATCCCCGCGGCCAAGGTCAGCGTGGTGGGCCTGCAGCGCGACGAGGAAACCCTCGAGCCCGTGCCCTATTTCGAGCGCCTGACCGGTCGGCTGGACGAGCGCGACGCGCTGATCCTCGACCCCATGCTCGCCACCGGCGGCACCCTGGTCGCCACCATCGAGATGCTCAAGCGCGCCGGCGCGCGGCGGATCCGCGGCATCTTCCTGGTGGCCGCGCCCGAGGGGCTGCGGACGCTGGAGGCCGCGCATCCGGACGTGACCGTCTACACCGCCGCCATCGACGAGCGGCTCGATTCCAGGGGTTACATCCTGCCGGGCCTGGGCGACGCGGGCGACCGCATCTTCGGCACCCGCGCCGGGTAAAGGCCTGCGCCGCTAGCGCGGCGCCAACGCCTCGAGCGCCGCGGCCACGTACACCAGCGGCGCGTTCCAGTTGATCGCGATCTCGTTGCTGGCGTAGCTGCAATCGTGGTCGATCCACGACAGCGCCGGCAGCGACGATGGATAGGGCACGGGGCAGTCCTGCGCATCCTGCCGGCGCGGGTTGGGCCCGCCCGACAGCAGCCCCGGTACCGGCGCGTCGATGCCATCGGCCTGCGAGGGCCGGTGGTGGATGTGCATCGGACTCCGCCGGCCATGGCCGGTCACGAACGAGACCCCCAGCGGATTGCGGCCCAGCACGTAGTCCAGTTGCGATTGCGCCGCGTCCAGGTACGCGCGCTCACCGGACAGCAGATGCCACTGCACCAGCAGCATCGCCTGGTTGAGCGCCTGCGCGCTGCTGCCCCAGACGAAATCGTCCGCCTGCATCGCCACGCGCCACGCGGAATCGCGCGAGACGGCCGCCAGCCTCGCAGCCAGCGCCTGCACGCCGGCGGACACCTCCGATGCGGTCTGCGCCGGCAGCCGCTCGCGATGCCGCGCCAGCGACATCCAGCCCAGCGCACCCACCTGCGCCCACGACGGCACGGCAGGCGCGCTGGCGCGACGCCCGAACGCCTCCAGCAATGCCTCCTCGCCGGTCAGCAGGTAGAGCTCGGCCGCCGCCCAGGCGAACTCGTCGTCCAGCGCCTGGTCGCCATAGGCGCCGGTGTGCACGTCCTCCGGCTGGCGGTAGACCGCGGCCGGGTGCGCCTGCGCCCACTCCCAGGCGCGCAGCGCCGCCGCGCGCATCCGCTCCGGCTGGCCCGGAAACTGCGCCTCGAACGGTGCGTAGATGCGCGCCGCCATCGCCATCACCGCCGCGAAATCCAGGGTGGCCGCGGTGCTCTTGGCCACCACGTAGCGCGGCTCGCGCGCGGCTTCTGGCATCAGCGTGCCGTCGAAGCGCAGGTTGGTGAGCTTGTGGTAGACCCCGCCATCGTCCGGGTCCTGCATCTCCAGCATCCAGCGCAGGTTCCACCAGGCCTCGTCGAGCAGGTCCGGTACCGCGTCGCCGCTTTCGGGAATGCCGATGTCGCGGCCGGCGAAGAAGTCGGGAAAGTCTTCCCAGGCCGCGAGCAGGGTGTACATCGTGATTCCGGAGTTGACCACGTACTTGTTGTAGTCGCCGGCGTCGTACCAGCCCGCCGGCGCGGAGATCGTCGTGCCCTCCGGACGTGTCGCGCTGGCGGCGGAGGCGTGCACGCGCACCTGCGTGTCCGGATGCCCGGCCGCGCGCGCATGGCGCCCGGCATGTCGCGGTTCGGGCGCGGTACTGGCGCGGTTGAAGTAGTAGCCCTTGAGCGCGGCGTCGGCCAGCGCGGCGTAGGCACCGTCGGAGACGAGCAGCGGATCGGCCGTCTCCACGCCCGCCACCCGCAGCCGGTATTCCCCGGCCGGCAGCGCGCCCAGTTCGACGATGGCCGCCGACGTGCCCGAAGGCGCCCAGCGCGCAGGCGCCGACAGCGACGCCTGCGACAGCACGGCGCCGGCCGGGTCCAGTACCTCGACGCTGCCCTGGCCGGCGAGGCCCTCGACCACCACCACCTTGGTCGCCTGCGGATGGAAGCCAAGCTGGTTGAACCGGGGCTGCGGCGCGGCGTCGGCGGCCAGCACGTGTCCGGCAGGCAGCAGCACCAGCGCCGCGGCGCGGAGAAAGGTCGAGGGTCTGGTCATGGCCCGATGCTGGCCGCCCGGGGCGCGCCGCGCAAGCGGGGACGAAGGTGATCAGGGGCAGTACGCGCGATCGGAGCGGCTCGCGCCATGCGTCCGTGGCGGCACTCGCGCCGCTGCGCTGAGCCGGCCGCTGGAGCCGATGCCTGTGGTCGCGATGAGGGCGGACAGGCCGCGGGGGCCGCTGGACCGATCCGGCTGGGTCGACCTCCGTCGACCCAGCCGAACCTGCGCTTGCATCCAGCATTTCCCTGCGGAACCGCTCCTGATGGCTTCCGTCCCTGGAGCCGACGCGACCACGCTGCAACCCTCCGCCAATTCATCCTCGCAAGCAACGGGCCAAGGGGTCCGGAACAGGACAGTATCGCTGACACCCCAGAATTCACCACAAACAATTCAGGCACTTGTAAAATAGTGACAACAAAGCTGGACAAGCGTTGTCATTTTTACTGACCAGTCAGTATCGCTGACAAAATACCGACGGCTGCTGTATCGTCGCTCCCACCCATCGGACACCGGCATGAAACTCAGTACCCGCATCAGGACCTCCCGGGTGCGCGCAGGGCTGTCACAGGCCGAACTGGCCGAGTCGCTGGGCGTGAGCCGCAGCGCGGTCGGCAACTGGGAAAGCGCGCGCGGCGGCGTCCACCCCTCCAGCGAGCGGCTGGCCGAACTGGCCTTGGCGACCGGCGTGTCCTACGAGTGGCTGGCGACCGGGCGCGGCACGCCGATGACGCCCACCGACGGCATCCCCGCGGCCGATGCGGAGTTCGTGGACGACCTGGTCGAACGCCGCCTGCTGCAGGGCTTCCGCGCCTGCGGCGAGCCGCTCAAGCAGGCGATCCTGGTGCTGGTCGAGGCGCAGTTGCCGGCCACGCGCGCAAGGCGGCGCGCAGGCGGCTGAGTGCTGAGAGCGACCGGCCCCGCTGTCGCACGGCGGAGCCACGGGCCGATCGCGGCAGCGGCGCGGCACGGCCCGCGCGCAGCCCCTCCCGGGTCAGGGCCCGCGCTGGCCCAGCGCGCGCGCGGCCAGTCGCGCGTGCTGGTGCACGGCGGCGAAGCGTCCGCGCTCACCGCGCTGCAGCTGCACCAGGGCGATGTCGGGGTCGTGGGTCAGGAACAGGTGCACGTCGCGCGCCAGCTTGTCCTCGAGAAAGGCCTGCTTCTCGTCGATCAGCTGCTCGGCGCAGCGGTCGTAGCCCATGGTGATCGGGACATGCAGCCAGGGCAGGCCCGGTACCAGGTCGGCGCAGAACACCACCCCACCGTGCGGCACCCCGTCGCGCACGTCGGCGCCGAGGATCTCGGCCAGCATCATGCCCGGGGTATGGCCGTCGCTGTAATGGAAGCGCACCGCATCGCCGAGCGATGGCGCGCGCTCGCCGTCGACGAACTCGATGCGGCCGCTGGCCTCCAGCAGGCCCGGCAGTTCGGGAATGAAGCTGGCCCGGTCGCGCGGATGCGGCGCGCAGGCGCGCTGCCAGTGGCGGCGCCCGATCACGAAGCGCGCATTGGGAAACAGCAGCTCGGGCGCGCGGTCCGGCGCCCAGGGCGCGAGCAGGCCGCCGGCGTGGTCGAAGTGCAGGTGGCTGAGCACGACCACGTCGATGTCGGCGTGGTCGAAACCGGCCTCTCGCAGCGAGTCGAGCAGGACGTGGTGGCCCTCGGCCACGCCATAGCGCTCGCGCAGGGCGGGATCGAGGAAGGCGCCGATGCCGGTCTCGAACAGCACCGTCCTGCCGTTGACCGGCGTGGCCAGCAGCGCGCGCGTGGCCAGGCGGATGCGGTTGAGCTGGTCCGGCTCGGCCCAGCGGGTCCACAGGGTGCGCGGCGCGTTGCCGAACATCGCGCCGCCGTCGAGCCGCTGCGAGTTGCCTTCGATCGACCAGAGTTTCATGGGTGCAGATCCCGTGTTGGATATCGCGCCGCGTCGCCGCGGCGGCTTCAGCGTCGGGCCGCAGGCAGGGTCTGGACCTCGGCCTTGCCCACCGGATTGCGCGGATCGCTGCCGCCGCGCAGGGTGTTCTCGCGCAGGTTCCATTCCACCGTCTGCAGGTTGCCCCAGACGTGGCTGGAGCCGCGCCCGCCGGCGGCCTCGTCGCCGGGCAGCTTGAGCGTGTGGCCCAGCCCACGCAGGCCCTGCGCGGTCTCCGGCGCGAAGGCGCCAGCCTCGGCCTCGATCACGTCCGGCATCCACTGGTGGTGGTAACGCGGCAGCGCGCTCACCGCCTGCGCGTCGAGTCCGTCGTCGTAGCCGAGGATGCCCAGCAGCACCATGGTGATGATCCGGCTGCCGCCGGGCGTGCCGAGCAGCGCCACGCGCTCGTCCGACTCCATGAACGTCGGGGTCATCGAGCTGAGCATGCGCTTGCCCGGGGCCGGCGCGTTGGCGTCGTAGCCCATCACGCCGAAGGCGTTGGGCGTGCCGGGCTTGAGCGCGAAATCGTCCATCTCGTTGTTGAGCAGCACCCCGGTGCCCGGCGGCACCAGGCCCGAGCCGAACAGCAGGTTGACCGTCTGGGTCACCGCGGCCCGGTTGCCCTGCGCGTCGATGATCGAGAAGTGGGTGGTCTCCTCGTCCTCCAGCGGCGTCTGCCGGCCCGACAGCATGTCGCTGGGCGTGGCGCGGTCGGGATTGATGGTCGCGCGCAGGCCGGCGGCGTAGTCGCGGCTGGTCAGCAGGCGCTGCGGCACCTGCACGAAATCCGGATCGCCCAGGTAGAAGGTGCGGTCGCGAAACGCGCGGCGCATCGATTCCACCACCAGGTGGGTGCGCGCCGCCGGTTCCAGACGGCCCAGGTCCCAAGGCTCGAGGATCTGCAGCATCTGCGCCAGCGCGATGCCGCCGGACGATGGCGGCGGCGCGGTGGTGATCTCCCAGCCGCGATAGCGCAGGCGCAGCGGCTCGCGCTCCTTCACCCGGTAGGCCGCAAGCTCCTCCAGCGTCCACTGCCCGCCCTCGGCATTGACCCCGGCCACCAGCTTCTCGCCGACCTCGCCACGATAGAAGCCATCGAAACCATCGCGCGCCAGCAGTTCCAGGGTGCGCGCCAGGTCGGGCTGGCGGAGCAGTTCCCCTTCGCGGGGGGCGGCGCCACCGGCCAGGAAGACTTCGCGCGTGCCGGGATAGCGCTCCATCACTTCGCGCCGCTGCTGGTAGCCGCGGGCCAGGCGCGCGTAGACAGGAAAGCCCTCGCGCGCGATGCGGATCGCCGGCGCCAGCGATGTCGACAGCGGCAGGTTGCCGTAGCGTTCGGCCACGTGCACGAAGGCGGCAGGCAGGCCTGGAATGCCGGCCGACCAGGCGCCGTTGATGGCGCGGTCGCGGTCGAAGCTGCCGTCGGGCTTGAGATAGCGCTCCTGCGTGGCCGCGGCGGGCGCGGTCTCGCGCGCATCGACAAACACGTCGCGGCCGCTGCGGGCGTCGTGCAGCAGGAAGAAACCGCCGCCACCCAGGCCCGAGGAGATCGGTTCGACCACCGACAGCACCGCCGACACCGCCACCGCGGCATCGAAGGCGTTGCCGCCGGCGCGCAGGGTCTCGAAACCGGCATCGGTGGCCAGCGCATGCGCCGATGCGATGGCCGCGCCAGGCGGCTGCGGCTGCGGCTGTTGCTGTTGCGTCGCCGGGGAGGCGGATGCGCAGGGCGCGACGACAAAGGCGAGCGCCAGCACGGCGCGCAACACGATCTTCAAGCGGAGGACTCCTGGCCTTGGGTTCCGGCGCCCCCGCCCTGCAGGCGCAGCAGCTTGGCCAGCAGCTGGGCCTGGCTCTCGGGATGCTCGGGGTCGGGGTCGATGCACTCGACCGGACACACCATCACGCACTGCGGCTCGTCGAAGTGGCCGACGCATTCGGTGCAGCGGTCGGGAGCGATGACGTAGACCGTCTCGCCCTGGGTGATGGCCTGGTTGGGACAGGCCGGCTCGCAGACGTCGCAGTTGACGCAGAGCTCGTTGATCTTCAGGGCCATGGGCGCATTGTAAGCCCTGCGAAGCGGGCGGCCGTTGCAGCCATGGAACGGCGGGGCGCGCTGGGCGCCGCCGCCGCGAACGCCGCGACCGTGCCCCAGGCACGGCCGCGACGGGGGATCACTTGGCTTCGACGAACACGTACTCCACGCCGGCCGGCTCGACCGCCGCGCGGACGCGGTCGTTGTTGGCCGCATCGCCGATGTAGACCACGCGCACGCCCTTCATCGTGTTGGGCGTGACGCCCTCGAACGCGGTGACGATCAGGTCGGCGGTCTTGGTCGGGTTCAGGCCGGCATAGGCCAGGATGTTGCCCTTCACGATGCCGCGCGCCACATCCATCTTGGCCTTGTCCAGGAGGCGGTCGTACTCCTCCGGATCGTTGGGGTTGTCGTTGGCCGGCACGCGGTAGACGTAGGGCTGGGCGGTGATGCCTTCCATGTGGCGCGGCACCTGGTCGTTCAGGTAGGCCTGCCAGGCGGCCTTGTCGTCGGTGGTCGGCGCCGCGACCGGCGCGGCCTCGACCGGCGCGGCCTCTTCCTTCTTGCATGCCGCGAGCGGCAGCAGCAGGCAGGCGGCCAGCGCGATGCTGTTGATCAGTTTCATCTGGAGTGCTCCGGGTTTGGTGTGGGGATGAGGGGGTTCAGTCGGCGCCGCGGCGCCACTGCGCCTGCAGCGCCTCGGCCACGGCCGCCGGCACGAAGCCGCTGACGTCGCCTTCCAGGCGCGAGATCTCGCGCACCAGCGACGAGGAGATGAAGCCGTGCTGCTCGGCCGGGGTCAGGAACAGGGTCTCGACCTCGGGGATCAGGTGGCGGTTCATCGACGCCATCTGGAATTCATACTCGAAGTCGGACACCGCGCGCAGGCCGCGCAGCAGGATGCCCGCGCCCACCTCGCGCACGAAGTGCGCCAGCAGCGAACCGAAGCCCATGACCTCGACGTTGGGATGGCGCGAGAGCGCTTCGCGCGCCAGCTGCACGCGCAGGTCCAGCGACAGGGTCGGACGCTTGGACGGACTGGCCGCCACGCCGACCACCAGCCGTTCGAAGAGCGGCGCGGCACGGTCGACCAGGTCGATGTGCCCATTGGTGATCGGGTCGAAGGTACCGGGATAGACCGCGGTACGGGTGCGGGCCGGGCTCATGGATGGGCAGCGCAAGGGTGGCCGGGATCGCAGGCAAGTGTAGCAGCGCGCTCAGCGGGCGCGGCGATACAGCGCGTGCCGGGTCTCGCGGGTGCGCCCTTCGCGGTGCAGGCTCCAGCCCGGGCCCGGATCCACGTCGCGCTCCAGCGGTGCCTCGACGTATAGCCAGGCGCCTTCGGCCAGCCACGGTTCGAGCTGCCCGAGCGCGGACTCCCACAGGTCCGCGGCGAAGGGCGGATCGAGGAACACCAGGTCGAAGCGGCCATGCAGGGGCGCGCGCAGGAAGGCCAGCGCGTCGGCCTGCACGACCGTCGCGGCCTGGCCGCCTTCGAGCCGCCCGGTGATGGCGCGCAGCGATTCGCACAGCCGCGCGTCGCGTTCCACCAGCAGCGCTTCGCGCGCGCCGCGCGAGAGCGACTCGAGGCCCAGCGCGCCGCTGCCGGCGAACAGGTCCAGCACCCGCGCCCCCGGCAGCATCGGCTGCAGCCAGTTGAACAGCGTCTCGCGGGTGCGGTCTGACGTGGGGCGCAGGCCCGCCATGTCGGCCACCGGCAGGCGCGTGTTGCGCCAGCGGCCACCGATGATGCGCACGTTGCCCGGCGTGCGGCTCACGGCGCCGCGGCCGCCTTGCCGCCGGCGATGAACGCCCGCACCTGCTCCTCCAGCACCGGCAGCGGCACCGAACCCAGGTTGAGGACGGTGTCGTGGAACGGGCGCGGATCGAAGGCCGCGCCGAGCTCGCGCTCGGCCTCCTGGCGCAGGTCCAGCATGGTGCGGTAGCCCAGGTAGTACGCCAGCGCCTGCCCCGGCCAGGAGATGTAGCGGTCGACCTCGGTGACCACGTCGTGCTGCGCCAGCGCGGTATGGCTGGACAGGTAGTCGATCGCCTGCTGTCGGCTCCAGCCGTAGGCGTGGATGCCGGTGTCGATCACCAGCCGCGCCGCGCGCCACATCTCGAAGGTGAGCCGGCCGAACTCGTCGTAGGGCGTCTCGTAGATGCCCATCTGCGTGCCCAGCCACTCCGTGTACAGGCCCCAGCCCTCGCCATAGCCGGAGAAGTAGATGTTCTGGCGGAACTCCGGCCGCGCCGGGGCTTCCAGCGCGAGCGCGGCCTGGAAGCTGTGGCCCGGCGCGCACTCGTGCACCACCAGCGCCGGCAGGTTGTACAGCGGCCGCGAGGCGAGGTCGTAGGTGTTGAACAGGCAGGCGTCGAGGCCGCCGCGTCCGGAGGTGTAGATCGTCGCGATGTCGTCGGGCACCGGCAGGATGGTGAAGCGGTAGCGCGGCAGCGTGCTGAAGACGTGCTTGAGCTGGCCGTCCACCTTCTTGGCCACGTAGGAAGCGTGGGCCAGCAGTTCGCGCGGGGTACGTGCGTAGAACTGCGGATCGGTGCGCAGGTAGTGCAGGAATTCCTCGAAGCTGCCCTGGAAGCCGGCGCGCGCCATCACCTCGCGCATCTCGGCCGAAATGCGCGCCACCTCGGCCAGGCCGATCTCATGGATCCGGGCGGGGTCCATGTCGCGGGTGACGTACTCGCGTACCTGGGTGAGGTAGAAGGCCTCGCCGTCGGGCAGGTCGCGGGCGGCGATGGTCTGCCTTGCGCGCGGCATGTATTCGTCGCGGATGAAGCCCAGCAGCCGGGTGTAGGCCGGCACCACGTTGTCGGCCACCAGCCGCCGCCCCTCGGCCTGCAGCTGGCTGCGCCGCGGTTCCGGGATCGACGCGGGCATCGCCTCGATCGCGGCGAGGAAGGGGTTGCCCGCGTCGGCGCGGACATACGGCTCCAGCGTCCGGTCGCGTCCCTCGATGCTCACCCGCGGCACGCTCCAGCCGCGGGCCAGGCCCTGCTCCATGTTGGCGATCTGCTGGTCGAAATAGGCCGGCAGGTCGCGCAGGCGCCCGAACAGCCGCTCCCAGTCCCCCTCGCGCACATAGGGCTGGCGCGGCGCCAGGTAACCCCAGAAGAACGAGTCGCTGTTGAACGGCGCCTCCCAGGTGCGCCACGCCGCCGAGTTGTAGTCGGCTTCCACCATGCTGCGGAACACCGCGGCGTTGATCCGCTCGGCCGGCGACAGCTCGGCGACGGGGATGGCGTCGAGCGCTTCGAGCACCTGCTTCCAGTACGCGGCGCGGCGCTCCCAGTCGGCGGGGGCGATCGCGGGCATGCGGCCACCGGCCTGCCAGCGGCCCTCGACCTTCTCGCGCGCGAATTCCTGCTGGCGCCAGTTCCACTCGTCGGTATACAGCGCGCGCAGCGCCTGGTCGGCGCGGCTGGCGGCCGCCGCGGCTTCGCCTGCCCGATCCGGTTCCTGCGCGAGCGCGGGCAGCGGGCAGGAAGCGGACAGCGCCAGCGACAGGGCGAGCGCGATCGGACGGACGCGGTGGGACACAGGCATTGCGGATTCCCCGGAAGAACGGACGGCAACCGCCGATGGAACCGCATCGCGCAGTGCTTGCCAAGGGTCCGCGGTCACGGGTGGCAACCGGCCGGGTGGTAGCATGTCCGGCCCACTGGACCGCCCCCGACCGGTCCCATCCAGCCCGATGATCCGACTGTTCGGCCGCAAGAAGCCCGACCCCCAGAACGCCGGCGACGACCGCGCGCGGACCGACGCGGGCGAGCGCAGGGGTTTCAGCATCGAGGAGCTGGCCGCCGCCTTCCCCGACGCCGCGCAGCGGCCCGCAGAACCTGCGCCGGCGCCCGCAGCACCTGCCGCGCCCTCCCCGGTCGAGCCGCCAGCCGCACCGGCACCGGCCACCGCCCGGGCCGACACGCAGGCACTGGAGCACGCGGCGCCTGCGGCTCCAGCCGTTGCGCCTGCCGCCGCTCCTGAGCCGGCCCCTCCCGCGACTGCCGCGCCTGCGACTGCTGCTCCCCCGACCGCCGCGCCTGCACCCGCGGCACCTGCACCTGCACCTGCACCTGCACCTGCACCTGCACCTGCACCTGCACCTGCTCCTGCGCCTGCTCCTGCGCCTGCCGCGCCGGCGCCGGCTGCCCGCGAGCCGGTGGCTCCGATACCTGTCGCGCCCACACCCACGGCTGCTTGGTCAGCGGCCGAGGAGGCCGAGCCCAGGCCCGCGGCCCCCGCCGGCAGGCCCGGCTGGCGCGAGCGCCTGCGCGGCAGCGGTTTCGCGCGCAGCTTCGGCGGGCTGTTCTCGCGCAACCCCAAACTCGACGAGGACCTGCTCGACGAGATCGAGACCGCGCTGCTCACCGCCGACGTCGGCGTGACCGCCACCACCCAGCTGGTCGAACAGTTGCGCAAGCGGATGAAGGCGCGCGAGTTCGCCGATTCGCGCGCCCTGCTCGGCGCGCTGCGCGGCGATCTGGTCGCAATGTTGCAGCCGATCGCCCGGCCGCTGGAGATCGACCGTTCGGCCAGGCCTTTCGTCATCCTCACCGTCGGCGTCAACGGGGTCGGCAAGACCACCACGATCGGCAAGCTGGCCCGGCGCTTCCGCGACGAGGGCCGCAGCCTGATGCTGGCGGCGGGCGATACCTTCCGCGCCGCGGCGGTGGCGCAGCTGCAGGCCTGGGGCGAACGCAACGGCGTGACCGTGATCGCCCAGGGCCAGGATGCGGACCCGGCCTCGGTCGCGTTCGACGCGCTGCAGGCCGCCAAGGCGCGCGGCACAGAAGTGCTGATCGCCGATACCGCCGGCCGCCTGCACACCCAGCAGGGCCTGATGGCCGAGCTGGGCAAGATCCGCCGGGTGCTGGGCAAGCTCGACCCGGCCGCGCCGCACGAGGTGCTGATGGTGATCGATGGCACCACCGGCCAGAACGCGCTCTCGCAGCTGCGCCAGTTCCACGCCGCGGTCCAGGTCACCGGCCTGGTCGTCACCAAGCTCGACGGCACGGCCAAGGGCGGCGTGGTGTTCGCGCTCGCGCGCGAGTTCGGCATCCCGATCCGCTTCGCCGGCATCGGCGAACGCCCCGAAGACCTGCGCGTGTTCGACGCGCAGGCCTTCGTCGACGCGCTGCTGCCCGACACCCTCGGGTGAACGCGGCGCCGCGCCCGGACGCGCCGCCCGCGGCGCGCAGGCGCTGGCCCGTGGCGCTGGCGCTGCTGTGCGCCGGGCTGCTCGTCCTGCTGGCGCTGCTGTGGTGGATCGTGCCGGTCGAGCGCGCGATCCCGCTGGTGCTGTCCCGGCTTGGCGCGTCGCTGGGCCTTGAGATCAGCGCGCAGGGCGACAGCGCGACGCGGCTGGGCCGGCACCCGAGTTTCGTGGTCCGCGACCTGGTCGCGCGCGAACCCGGCGCGGCGCGGCCGCTGCTGCGCGCGCGGCGGGTGCTGGTATCCCTGCCCTGGCGCACCATCCGCGGCGGCGGCGAGCCGCTGGAACTGGGCCGCATCGAACTCGAGGGGCCGGAACTCGACGTGGCCGCCTTGCAGGACTGGCTCGCCTCGCGCCCGCCGGGCGGCGGCCGCCTGCCCAGCCTGACCGACGGCCTGCATGTGCGCGACGGCGTGGTGCGCGGCGACGGCTGGTCGGTGGAGGCCCTGGCGCTGGTCCTGCCCCGCCTGCATCCGGAGGCGCCGCTGCGCGCGCGCGCCTCGGGTCGCTATGTCGATGCCGCGCTGCGCGCGCCCTTCCAGCTGGCGGCCACCCTGCAGCGCCCGGCCAGCGGTCGCGGCTTCGCCCTGGCCGGCTCGGTGGCGCCGGCGGGCGGAGATTGGCGCCTGCCGGTGTGGCTGGGCCTGTCGGGCGCGCTGCACTGGGAGCCCGCGCTGGCCCTGCTGCCCGCGCGGCTCGGCGCGAGCGGCCGCTTGGTCACCGGCGACATCGACGCGCCTTTCTCGCTCGGGCTGCATGGCCAACTACGCGCGCACTCCGGCGCCTGGACGCTGGTGCCGGCGGGACTGGCGTTGCGTGGCGATGGCCTGGTGCCGGACCTGGACGCGCGCGGGCGCCTGGCGCTCTCGCGCGGACTGCTGGCGGAGCTGCAGGGTCGGATGGCGCGCTGGCCCAGCGCCTGGCCGGCGCTGCCGCCGCCGCTCGACGGCACGCGCCCGCTGGCGCTGGCGCTGGGCTATCGCGGCCGCCCCGATCTTGCCGCGCCGCTGTCGTTGCAGCTGGCCGCCGACGGCGCGCGCTTCGACGGCGCGCTCGACCTGCCGGGCCTGCTGGCCTGGGCCGCCGACCCGTGGGGCGGCTCTCCGCTGCCCCCACTCCGCGGACAGCTGGAGGCACAGGCCCTGGAGATCGCGGGAGCGCGCCTGGAGGGCGTGCGCGTCACCATCGAAGACGAGGCCACGCCTTGAGTACCGGACCCGGGCCCGCGCGCTACGCGGCCGACCTGCTGCGCTGGTTCGACGTCAGCGGGCGCCATGACCTGCCCTGGCAGCATCCGCGCACGCCCTACCGGGTCTGGCTGTCGGAAATCATGCTGCAGCAGACCCAGGTGCGCGTGGTCGTCCCCTATTTCGAGCGTTTCGTGGCCGCCTTGCCGGACCTGCGCGCGCTCGCCGCCGCGCCGCTGGACGAGGTGCTCGCGCTGTGGTCGGGCCTTGGCTACTACGCGCGGGCGCGCAACCTGCACGCCGCGGCAAGGCGCTGCGTGGAACTGCACGCCGGCGAACTCCCGCGCGACCCCGAGGCCCTGCTGGCGCTGCCGGGCATCGGCCGCAGCACCGCCGGCGCGATCCTGTCGCAGGCCTGGGGCGACCGCGTCCCGATCCTCGACGGCAACGTCAAGCGCGTGCTGTGCCGCGTGCATGGCGTCGCCGGCTGGCCGGGGCTGCCCGCGATCGAAAAGCGCCTGTGGGCGCTGGCCGAGACGCATGTCGCCGGCGTGCCCGACGCCCGCATGGCCGACTACACCCAGGCGCAGATGGATCTCGGGGCCACGCTGTGCACCCGCGGCGCGCCGGCCTGTGTGCTATGCCCGCTGCAGGACGATTGCGTGGCGCGGCGGGAGGGGCTGGTCGAGGCCCTCCCCACACCCAAGCCCGGCAAGCCGCTGCCGGCGCGCCAGTCAACGGTGCTGCTGCTGCGCGACGCGGCCGGCCGCGCGCTGCTGCAGCGCCGCCCTCCGGCCGGGATCTGGGCGGCGCTGTGGTCGCTGCCCGAACACGCCGACCGCGAGGCCGCGCGCGCCTGGTTCGAGCGGCAGGTCGGTGACGGCTTCGAGCAGGGCCAGTCGCTGCCGGCCATCGCCCACGCCTTCACCCATTACCGGCTCAGCCTGCTGCCGCTCGCCTGGGACGGCGTGCGGCTGCGCGCGCAGGTGGCCGAGGGCCAGGACCTGCGCTGGGTCGACCGCAGCGACCTGCCCGCGCTGGGGATCCCCGCGCCGATCCGCAGCCTGCTCGAGTCCGCCATGACGGAATAGGCGCGCCGACTACAATGGCGCACGTTCCGTCGATCCGAGCACACGCCATGGCCCGCACCGTCTTCTGCAGCTACGAACAACGCGAGACCGAAGGCCTGGACTTCGTCCCCTGGCCCGGCGAACTGGGCAAGCGCGTGTTCGCCCACATCGGCAAGCCGGCCTGGGCGGCCTGGCTGGCGCACCAGACCATGCTGATCAACGAGAACCGGCTCTCCCCGCTGGATGCGGCGCATCGCGCCTACCTGGAGGAGCAGATGGAGAAGTTCCTGTTCGGTGGCGACGCCGAGCAGCCGGCCGGCTACGTGGCGCCCGAACGCAGCGTCTGACCTGCCCTCCCGGGCAGGCCAGACGCGCGTGATGGGGCGGACTGCGGAGGCGCCCCCGCCGCCCGCGCCGCCTCAGCCGCCGCTGCCGGAGTTGGTGCCGGACGTCGCCTCGCGCTCCTGGGCGCGAATCGCCCGCAACTCCTGCTCCTGCGCGCGCAGCGTCTTGACGTCGAGCGGGCGGATTTCCTTGATCCAGCACGGAATCGGCGGCATGGTCGGGCCGCCCAGTTCCAGCGGGATGACCTTGTCGAAACGCGAATAGACCTGACTCATCTGGCTGGTCAGTGCGATCGACATCGCAAACTCGAGGTCCTGGCAGGGACCCTGCAGGGTCAACAGATACCCCTGGGACGGGCGCGTCCAGACCGCCAGCGCGCTGTCGCCCAGCGGCGTCCAGCCGTCCAGGCCACCGAACAGGCTGAAGCTCTGCACCGGCGCCCCGGCATTGGCCTGGTACAGGGCGTACTTCTCGGTGGTGGTCAGGCCGGTGCCCGTTCCGCATCCGCCCAGCGCCAGCAGCAGCGGCAGGGCCAGCAACCGCATCTTCCTCATGTCCATCTTGAGCCTCCGTGGCGCGCGTGGCGCCGGGTGAAATGGCTGGGGTCATGCGCCCGGTGCCAGAGGCCGCGGTATGGACTGGTGGCGGGATACAGGGCCGGGCCGGCTTCGTCACTGCCGTACGGGATGACACAATGCCGCCCATGAATTCCTTGCGAAAACCGAATGACGTCCGCGTCGGCTGAGGGTGCGCCCGGAACGGCGATCGTCGGCGGCGGTGCCGCCGGCTGCCTGGTGGCGATCAGGCTGCTGATGGACCCGCGCCGCAGGGGCCCGGTGACGGTGGTCGAGCCCGACGGGCAGCTGGGACGCGGCGCGGCCTATTCCACGGGCCGCCCCGAGCACCTGCTCAACGTCGTGGCCGCGCGCATGAGCGCCCTGCCCGAGCAGCCGGACCACTTCCTGCGCTTTCTCGCCGATGGCGACGACGCGCGGATGGCGGACCTGGCCGACGGCTTCGCGCAGCGCCGCGACTATGGCCGTTACCTCCAGTCCACTCTCGCAGGCCTGCCCGCGCCAGATGCGCTCGTCCACGTGCGCGACCGCGTCGTGGACATCGAGCGCGGCCCGCAGGGATTCGTTCTGCGCCTGGCCTCCGGCGACAGCCTCGGCGCGCGCGAAGTGGTCCTCGCGCTGGGCAACGCCCCACGCCCATTGCCCGCATACCTGCGCCATCCGGACATGCGCCTGGTCGACGCCTGGCACTACGACGCCGCCGGGCAGATCGGACCCGACGCCAGCGTCTGCATCATCGGCTCGGGGCTGAGCATGGTGGATGCGGTGTTGAGCCTGGATACGAACGGGCATCGTGGCCCGATCCACGTCCTGTCCCGACACGGGCTGATGCCGCTGCCGCACGCGGCCACCGGACCGCAGCACGGCACAGGCGTGGACGACCTGCTGCCCCTGGGCGTGCGCGAGCGCTGGCGCGTGCTGCGCCACCGCGTGCAGGCCGCCGTGGCCTCGGGCGAACCCTGGCAGTGGAGCTTCGACCGGCTGCGCCACCATGGCCAGGCGCTGTGGCGCTCGCTCGACGACAGCCAGCGCCGGCGTTTCCTGCGCCATGCCGTGCGTTACTGGGACATCCACCGCCACCGCATCGCCCCGCAGGCGGCGGCGACGCTGGACGCGCTGCGTGCGCGCGGGCAGCTGCGCGTCGTGGCCGGACGGCTGCAGTCGATCGTCCCGGCGCCCGAGGGCGGCAGCCACGTGCACTTCGCGCCGCGACACTCCGGCCAGTGCGAAAGCCTGCGGGCCGACTGGATCGTCAACGCCACCGGCGTGGAAACCCGCATCGACCTGCGTGGGGGCGAACTGGTGCCGGCCCTGCGCGAGCGCGGCCTGGTGCTGCCCGGCCCGCAGGGCCTCGGCGTGGCCAGCGACGATGCCGGGCGCGTGTTCGACGCGCACGGCGTGGCCGATCCAGCCCTGTACGTCCTCGGCGCGCTGCGCATCGGAGACCTGTGGGAAAGCATCGCCATTCCCGAGCTGCGCGAACAGGCGCGCCAGATCGCTGGCCACATCCTCGACACGCGAGCCGCAACCGGGGAAGGCTGAAAGGACCGAGTGCATCGGCACTCGCGCCGCATGGGCGCCGGCGGCCACGCCCGGGCTGAGAATTGCCCCGCCGTGTTCGTCCTGTGTGGACGGACCAAGGCCGCCCGCTGCAGGCGCGGGTCTGATCGATGCCGAGGCCCTGGTCGCCGGCGTGGCCGTAGCCTCAGCCGCAGGTGCCGACGATCACCGAAGTGCCGCTTCCCATCGGCACCAGCACCGCGGTCGGGCGGCCGGTCTGGGCATGGAAGCGCGCGGCGAGGGTATGCGCCTCCTCGATGGCCTGGAGCTTGGTGGGCCGACAGACGGCCGCGGCCCTGTCCTGACCGCGCACCAGCCAGCCCTGTGGGGTGGCCTCGATCTCGAACAGCTCGCGGACCATGGCGCAGGCACCTTGAATACGCAAAGGTGCCCCGGCTGGCACCACCCAATCCGTCGGAAGTGCCCGCGTCCCTGCAGCGCCATTCTCCGATGCGCGCTGCCGGGGCAGTGGGGACATGATGCGCGCGACGGTGGCGTCAGGCTGTCGGTCACCCACCCGTCAGCGTGTAGGAAAAATCCGAATCCAACGCGCGGTCACAGATGGCCGTGCGGCGCATCAAGATCATCGGGTGCAAAAAACCCGCGATTTCCGCCTGCATCTCCCACGCCTCGCCCACCGGCGGGCATCCAGAATGCCGAGGCATGGGCCCGGCGCGCTCCGCGACCACTGGAAGGGTCGAAGGAGGCCCGGCTGACGCATGGCGACCGACGGAGCCACGCCTGGTCTGCTCCCCGGAGCAGGCGGCCCGCGCAGCGCCGTCCGTGCGCCGCCCGGGACGGGGCGCTCGAAATCGAAGGCGGAGTACGCGAAGCGGCGCGGAACGTTCGCGCCTGCAATGCCCAGGTAGAAGGGCAAAAAAGAAGGGCCCGCATTGCTGCAGGCCCTTCGAAAAACAATGGTGGCCGGGGAGGGAATCGAACCCCCGACACGGGGATTTTCAATCCCCTGCTCTACCAACTGAGCTACCCGGCCACGCGCTCCGGCGCTGGGCCGTGCGAGCCGCGCATGATACGGGTGAAGACGGCTTCCGGCAAGCCACCCGCCTGATCGAAAGCGTCGGCCGCAGCCGCCCGGGCCTCCGGCGCCGGCCCGGATGGTGCAACCGTACGTCGTAGTATCCTCGCCGGAAGTCCGTGACAAGGCAGGGCCTGCAATGAAGCTTGGATGGCGTGTATCGACGGTGCTGCTGGCGTTGTTCCTGGTCGCCTGCTCGAGCAGCGGCGTACCGCGGCGGGTGTCCGATCCAGCCGCCAGCCTGCAGCAGCTGGGCGTGGAAGCCGACGGCCGCTGGTCGATCGAACTGCGCCTGCAGAACTACAGCAGCGTCCCGATGCGCTTCGAGACGGTGGCGCTGGACCTGGAGATCGAAGGCCAGCCGGCCGGCCGGCTCGATGCGCAGCCGGGCCTCACCATCGGTCCCGAGTCGGCCGACGTGGTCACCCTGCCCTTCGACCCCACCCCCGACGCGCGGCTGCTGCTGGCCGGCAGGCTGGCCGACGGGCGCGGCGTGCGCTACGTGCTAGAGGGCACCGTGTCCGCCGCCCCCACCGACCGCGGCAAGACCCGCGACTACAAGATCAAGCGCGACAGCCAGCTCGCTCCGGTCCCCGGCCTGCCCGGCGTCCTGCGCTGACCGCTCCGCATTCCAGTTCCAAGAGCATCCCCATGAGTACCTATTCGGCGCCCCTGCGCGACATCCGTTTCACCCTGTTCGACCTGCTGGACGTGGAGTCGGCCTTCCCGCGCCTGGGCTTCGAGGAGGCCGGCCGCGACCTCCTCGACCCGATGCTGGACGAGGCCGCACGCTTCAGCGCCACCGTGCTGGCGCCGCTGAACAAGGCCGGCGACGAGCATGGCGTGGCCTACGACAAGGACACCGGCGACGTCACCACCGCGCCCGGATTCGCCGGGGCCTACCGCCAGTTCACCGAGGGCGGCTGGAGCGGCCTTTCGGCGCCCGCCGAGGCCGGCGGCATGGGCCTGCCTCACGTGGTGGGCATGCCGCTGGAGGAGATGATCAACTCGGCCAACCTGGCCTGGGGCAACTTCCCGCTGCTCTCGCATGGCGCGGCCAACGCGCTGCAGCACCATGGCGAGGACTGGCTGCGCGAGGTCTTCCTCGGCAAGCTGGTGAGCGGCGAATGGACCGGCACCATGTGCCTGACCGAGCCGCACTGCGGCACCGACCTGGGTCTGCTCAAGACCCGCTCCGAACCGGCCGCGGACGGGTCGTACGCGATCACCGGCACCAAGATCTTCATCACCGCCGGCGAGCACGACCTCACCCCCAACATCGTCCACCTGGTGCTCGCGCGGCTGCCCGATGCGCCGGCAGGCAGCAAGGGCATCTCGCTGTTCGTGGTGCCCAAGTTCAAGGTGGGCCGCGACGGGCAGGTCGGCGAGCGCAACGCGGTGCGCTGCGGGGCGGTCGAGCACAAGATGGGCATCCACGGCTCGGCGACCTGCGTGATGAACTTCGACGGCGCTCAGGGCTGGCTCGTCGGCGAGCCGAACCGCGGCCTGATGGCCATGTTCACCATGATGAATACGGCGCGCCTCGGGGTGGGGCTGCAGGGCTTGGGCCTGGCCGAACGCGCCCTGCAGAACGCGCTGCGCTATGCGCGCGAACGGCTGCAGTCGCGGGCGCTGTCCGGTGCCAAGTCCCCGGGCAGGCCGGCTGACCCGATCATCGTGCAGCCGGACGTGCGCCGCATGCTGCTGACCTGCAAGGCGCTGGTCGAAGGCGGCCGCGCGCTGGCCTACCACGCCGGCCTCCAGGTCGACGTCGCCGCCCACGGCGCGAGCGAGGACGAGCGCAGACGCGCCGATGAACTGCTCGGCTTCCTCACCCCCATCGTCAAGGGCTGCCTCACCGAATGGGGCGTGGAATGCACCTATCACGCGCTGCAGTGCTTCGGCGGCCACGGCTACATCGCCGAGCACGGCATGGAGCAGCTGGCGCGCGATGCCCGCATCACCACCCTGTACGAGGGCACCACCGGCATCCAGGCGCTGGACCTGATGGGCCGCAAGACCATGCAGCTCAAGGGTGCAGGACTCAAGGCCTTCCTCGGCCTGATCCAGGAGTTCTGCGAGCGCGAGGCCGGCAACGACGCGCTGGCCGAGTTCCTCGGCCCGCTGATGGAGAAGGCGCAGGAATGGCAGGCGCTGACCATGGCGATCGCGCAGCGTGCCCTGTCCGATCCGGAGGAGATCGGCGCGGCCGCCTACGACTACCTCTTCTACTCCGGCTACGTGGCGCTGGCCTACTGGTGGGCGCGCAGCGTGGCGGCGGCCGACGCCTCCTCGCAGCCGCAGGCATTCAAGGACGCCAAGCGCGAGACCGCGCGCTTCTACTACGCGCGCCTGCTGCCGCGCACCCTCGCGCACAAGGCCGCGATCGACAGCGGCCCCGCGTCGCTGCTCGCGCTGGACGAGGCGGCCTTCGACGCCTGAGCCACCACCCGCGCGGCGACCCAGCGTCGTCGCGCGGCCGTGCGCGAGCCGAGGTCGCGCGGCGCCCGAACAGGGTCGGAAAACCGCGGCCGCGCCAGGTGCCGGCCGCTTGCGCACACGCGGGCGAATCGCGTTATGCTCGGTATCCGATGGAGCCTGACAGAGCGCAGCTTTGCGTGGTCCCCACCGGCCTCCCTGGGATCCGGGACGCCGCAGCGACGCCATCGCCCCCGATTCCGAACGCCTTGCCGCACCGCCTCGATTCGGTGCGCCTGCTCTCGCTCGATGCCCACGGCCGCGCGCTGAACTGGATCAGCTGGCAGGACGCGGCCTGCCTGTACGCACGCGACGCGGTGGCCTGGACGCTGGGCGATCCCTGCCTGAACGTGCGCGGCGGCACCCGCCGCGACACCGGCGCGCGCAGCAGCCTGGACCTGCACCCGATCATCGCCGCGCGCGGCCAGGTGCGGCCGCACGCGCTCGACCCCACCCCGGCGCTCACCAACGCCTCGCTGTTTGCCCGCGACCAGCACCTGTGCATGTACTGCGGCAAGAGCTACGCGCGCCAGCTGCTGACCCGCGACCATGTGGTTCCGCTCTCGCGCGGCGGCCGGGACACTTGGGAGAACGTGGTCTGCGCCTGTTTCTCCTGCAATTCGCGCAAGGGCGGGCGCACGCCGCAGCAGGCCTCGATGCCGCTGCTGGCCATTCCCTACCGGCCCAGCTGGATCGAGCACCTGATCCTGTCCAACCGCAACATCCTGGCCGACCAGATGGCGTTCCTGCGCTCGCACCTGCCAAAGCGCAGGCGCGGCTGAGGCCGGCCGGCGGCGACGGCCTGCGCAAACCACGGTCCGGCCGCCGCAGGGCTGCGGCCAGCGGCGCGGGCGCGCAGGTCGGCTACACTTCCGCCGGTCTCCGCCCTGATTCGACGCAATGTCACTGACGATTGGCCTGGCCGGCATGGATCCCGCCACCGAGACCGCGCTCAAGGCGGCCTTCCAGGACGCCAACGAGCGCCTGGGCAACCGCTGGCAGCTGCTGCCCGAAACCCAGGCCGATCACATCGTGGTGGACATGGACAGCATGTACGGGCCGATGAGCTGGCTGCGGCTGCATGCGGCCGGCAAGCAGGTGGTGGGCCTGACCTCCGCCGCACGCGCCCAGACCGACTTCCGCCTCGGGCGCCCGTTCAACGCCGACTCGGTGGCGACCCTGCTGCAGGACATCGCGGAAGGCGCCGGAGAAGAGTCGGCCGCCGCGGCGCCCACGCGTGCCGAAGCGAGCGTGCCCGCCACTGACGAAGCCGCGCGCCCGGCTCCTGCTCCGGCTCCGGCGCCGCCCAGTCCCGCGGCCACCGCGCCGGCACCGGAACCGCAGGCGCCCGCGGTGGCGGCCGTGGCCAGCGCGCCCGCACGCGCGCAGGCGCGCGAGCCGTCCACGCTGTTCGAATGGCTGATCTCCGGCCGGCTCGACGGCCTGCGCCGCTATCGCCGGTCCAGCGGACCGACCCTGCTGATCGACATGCAGGCGCGCAGCTACCACGGCCCGGCCGCGCTCAAGCCGCTGATGCCCTACTTTGAAGGCGAGCTGGCGGCGGAGGCGCTGGAGCCGGTCGACGCCGGGACCTTCCAGCGCGAGGCCGAGGCCATCGGCGCCGCGCAGCCGCTCTCGCGCCTGGTGTGGCTGGGCGGCCTGGTGAGCGGGGGTGGACGGCTCCTGCCCGGCCACGATCCCGAGGCCCGCTACACCCTCAACCGCTGGCCGCAGACCGAGCGCGAGTTCCCGCGCCATTTCCGCATCGCCACGACGATGATGAAGGCGCCAGCCACCCTGGCGGAGGTCGCGGCCGCGAGCGGTATCGCGCTCGAGGAGATCGTCGATTTCGTGAACGCAAACCTCGCCACCGGCGTCGCCGAGGCCGTGGCTGAACCGGATGTCGAACCCGCGCCGCAGCCGCGCAGCGGCGGCCTGCTCGGACGCCTGCGCGGCCGCTGAGCGGCACCGCGCATGCACCTCCCCGCGGGCGCCGCGGGATTACAATGTGCGGATGATCGATTCCCAGCGTTATCCGCGCCTTGCGCGCATCGCCAGCCCGGCCGAACTGCGCGCTTTCGACGAGGCGGAGCTGTCCGCGATCGCCGGCGAGCTGCGCGACTACCTGATCGAATCCGTCGGCAAGTCCGGCGGGCACTTCGGCGCGGGCCTGGGCGTGGTGGAACTGACCACCGCCCTGCACTGGATCTACGACACGCCCAACGACCGGATCGTCTGGGACGTCGGCCACCAGTGCTACCCGCACAAGATCCTGACCGGCCGGCGCGACAGCATCCACACGGTCAAGCAGAAGGACGGCGTGGCGCCGTTCCCCAAGCGCGAGGAAAGCGAGTACGACACCTTCGGCGTCGGCCACTCCAGCACCTCGATCTCGGCCGCCCTGGGCATGGCGATCGCCAACGCACGCGCCGGCATCGACCGCAAGGTCGTGGCGGTGATCGGCGACGGCGCGATGACCGCGGGCATGGCCTACGAGGCGCTCAACCACGCCGGCGGCATGGATCCCGAGCCGGACATCCTGGTCATCCTCAACGACAACCGCATGTCGATCAGCGAGGCGGTCGGCGGCATGACCCGGATGCTCGGGCGCATGACCGGCAGCCGCACGCTCAACGCCCTGCGCGAAGGCGGCAAGAAGCTGCTGGGCGACAAGAACAAGCCGCCGGCGAAGTTCGTGCGCCGCTGGGAAGAGCACTGGAAGGGCATGTTCGTGCCGTCCACGCTGTTCGAGGAGATGGGCTTCCACTACACCGGCCCGATCGACGGCCACGACATCAAGGCCCTGGTCGGCGCGCTGACCACCCTCAAGGGACTCAAGGGCCCGCAGTTGCTGCACGTGATCACCACCAAGGGCAAGGGCTACGAGCGTGCCGAGGGCGACCAGATCGGCTACCACGCGGTCTCGCCCTTCGACCCGTCCAAGGGCGTGGTCGCCAAGGCGGGGGCCAAGAAGCCGACCTATACCGACGTGTTCAGCGACTGGCTGTGCGACATGGCCGTCGCCGACCAGCGCCTGATGGGCATCACCCCGGCGATGCGCGAAGGCTCGGGCCTGGTGCGCTTTTCCAGGGAACACCCCGCACGCTATTTCGACGTCGCCATCGCCGAGCAGCACGCCGTCACCCTGGCCGCGGGCATGGCCTGCGAAGGCGCCAAGCCGGTGGTCGCCATCTATTCGACTTTCCTGCAGCGCGGCTACGACCAGCTGGTGCACGACGTGGCGATCCAGAACCTGGACGTGCTGTTCGCGATCGACCGCGGCGGCGTGGTCGGGCCGGACGGCGCCACCCACGCCGGCAACCTCGACCTGAGCTACCTGCGCTGCGTGCCCAACATGGTGGTGATGGCACCCGCCGACGAGCGCGAGTGCCGGCAGATGCTGAGCACCGGCTTCCAGCACGAAGGCCCGGCGGCGGTGCGCTATCCGCGTGGCACCGGTCCTGGCATCGCCGCGGGCGACACGCTGGACACGCTCCCGATCGGCAAGGCCCAGCTGCGCCATCGCGGTGCCCGGGTGGCCCTGCTGGCCTTCGGCGCGCTGGTGCCTGCCGCCGAGGCGGTGGGCGCCGAACTGGGCCTGACCGTGGTCAACATGCGCTTCATCAAGCCGCTCGACCGCACCCTGCTGCTGGAACTGGCGGCCTGCCACGAGGGCTTCGTGACCCTGGAGGACAATGTGGTCATGGGCGGCGCGGGTTCGGCCGTGCTGGAACTGCTGCAGGCCGAGGGCATCACCCTGCCGGTGCTGCAGCTGGGCCTGCCCGACGCCTTCCAGCACCATGCCGCGCGCGAGGAGCTGCTGGCCGAGGCCGGGCTGGACGAGGCCGGCATCCGCGGCGCGGTATTGCGCCGCTGGCCCTCGCTGTCCAATCCCACGCGCCCGGCCGCGGCCGCCGGCTGAGCGGCGGCAGCGTCCGGCGTCAGCTGCCTGCCCTGGCGACGGGCGCCGGTTCGGGCGCCGCGATCTCGTAGCCGCGCGCGGCCAGCGCGGCAAGATACCCCTCCTCTCCCGTCACCAGGGCCAGCGGCAGCATCGCCAGGCTGGTCTGGTGGCGCTTCAGGGTTTCCTGGGCAGCATCCAGCCACATCCGCTCGAGCCTGGGGCGCAGGTCCGCCACGCCCAGCCGCTGCGCCAGGCCGCTGCCGGTGATGGCATCGACGCAGGCACCATACTGACTGCCCAAAGGTAGCGCACGCAGGGCCTGCACGTCGCCCGTGGCCCAGGCGTTGGCGCGCAGACGCATCGCCTCCAGGTCGGTCTCGATGCGTGACAGCGTGCGGGCGAAGCAGTCGGTATCGCCCAGGGTCGTGGCCTGGAATTCACGGATCGCGCCCTTGGGATCGTCGACCTGGAGGCTGAAGTTGACCGCCCGCATGGGCACCGCGTGGCGCTTGGCGAGCCGGCGTACCTCCTTGTCCACCACGTCGTCGCGCGACAACCCGGAGCGGCGCATCGCCGCCTCGTAGAGTTCCTGGGCGGCGAAGATCGGGCGCCAGCGTTCCACGCCCCGGTCGCGGCCGAGATAGCGCTGCTTGAGCGGCGCCCAGCGCGCGTACAGCGGCGCGGGCACCACCTCCTCCAGGCTGCGCCCCTCCGGGTTGCGCCGGGCCTTGAGCAGCGACGGCACCAGCATCAGCCCACGGAACATGCCGACATCGGAGCCGAGCGTGAACGACGGCGGCAGCAACACCACCTCGGAGCGCGCGACGACCGAGGCCACTCCACCCGATTCCCACTCCATCCGCTTGGGCAGCGGCGAGAGCGTGGCCAGGACGTACATCGTGTGGCCGTCCTTGCGCACCTTCCACAGGCCCGGACCCGGCAGCGCGCCGGACACGACCAGTGGCGCGTGGTCGACGATGGAAGCTGGAGGGGCGGAGGCGGCAAGGCCCGGGGTCGCCAGTGGAACAGGAACGGACGGCGCGGCGGGCGCGACGACGGGGGACAGCAGCAGGGCCAGCGACAGCAGCGGGGTGGTGGGGTTCATCCAGCAGTCCATTGCGATGGCAGGCGGCCAACGGCGCTCAACGCTGGACCACGGGCAGGCGCGGCAGTTCCCTGGCCAGGGCCGAATCCGCATCGAGCAGCTCGAACCCCTCCCAGACGAAGCCCGGCGCCACGACGCAGGTCACCAGCACCGCGTCGGCCGACACACGCGCCGCCTGCCAGGCGCCGGCGGGCACGATCCAGTACGCGTGGGCCCCGGCACCCGGTGGTCCCAGCCGCACGCGCTCCACCACGCCGCTGCCAGGAACGTGCTGCAGCAGTTGCAGTTCGCCGCCCTCGGCCCAGTGCCAGCATTCGTCGGCATCGACCCGATGCCAGGCGCTGCGCTCATCCGGGCCCAGCAGGTACTGGATCGCGGTCATCGCAGGCCGCGGACCCGTCGCGCCGGACACCTGCAACGCGGAGGCGTGGACACGGCGGTAATAGCCGCCTTCCGGATGCGGCTCCAGGGCGAGGGTGTCGACGCGGGTGGCGAGGTCCATGCCCGCAGTATCCACTGCGGGCAGGACGCCTGTCCTCAGCGCTTGCGGTCGCCGCGGTCGCCCTGCCCCGACTTCACTTCGGTCTTGGCCGACTTGCGCACGTCCTGGGACAGGGATCGGCCCAGGTCGTCGCTCTCCTTGAACTGCCCCTGCTCGTCGCGGCGGACCAGGCGCTTGTCGCCGTTGGGTGCGATGAGCTCGCGCTTGGAGGTCTTCTTGGTGGTCATGGTCGTCTCCACTTCGCTCCGGGCCACCCCCCACCCCCCGCGCATCCACGCGGCGGGATGGGGGCCGGCGCCCAAGTGCCGGTCAGCGTTCGTCCGGCTCCTGCACCTCGGCCTCTTCCTTGACCGGAACGGTGCGGGCCATCGTGCCCTCGGCCTTGCCCAGTTCGATGCCGGTGACCGGGTTGAAATCGGTGCTCGAGGACAGGCGCGTGGCCATCGCATCGAGCAGCTTGGCCTCGGACTCGGGCAGCATCACCGTGGCCTCGCCATCGCCGCCATCGACCGCGGTGAACTCCTCCGGATCGCTGACGTAGCGGAAGTTCTCGTCGCTGTTCCAGGGGCCGCGCATGTCGCCCTCGCCCTGCGAGGTATTGACGTACATCTCCTCGAACTGCGGCATGCCCGGCAGCTTGCCCGGAGGGAAGTTGGGCTCGATCGAGTACAGCGCTTTCTCGAACGACTTCTGGTGCGCCATCTCTCGCGTCATCAGGAAGGTCAGCGCGTCCTTCACCCCCGGATCGGCGGTGACATTGATCAGGCGCTCGTACACGATCTTCGCGCGAGCCTCGGCGGCGATGTTGGAGCGCAGGTCGGCGGTGGGCTCGCCGATGCTGTCGATGTAGCCACCGGTCCACAGCTGGCCGCCGGAATTGATCAGCGCCGGGCCGCCGCCGTAGAGCACCTGGGTGACATGCGAGCTGCAGCCGTTGCCCTGCAGCGAACGGAACAGCTCGCCCTCTTCCTCGACCGCCTCGGCCAGCCGGCCCTTGGCGCCCTTGTTCAGCATGCCCACCAGCGAACCGATCACCTCCAGGTGGCTCAGTTCCTCGGTGGCGATGTCCAGCAGCATGTCGCGACGGCCCGGATCCTCGTCGGCCAGCGCCTGGGTGAAGTAGCGCATCGCGGCGGCGAGCTCGCCCTGCGGGCCGCCGAACTGCTCGAGCAGCAGGTTGGCCAGCGCGGGGTTGGGTTCGGAAACACGGACGGTGTACTGCAGTCTCTTGTTGTGCGTGAACATCGCGATCTCCGTGCAACTGCCGGGGGCGGGTCGGAGGACGCTAGCAGGGGGGATGTCGCGATCATGTATCCGGCGGCGCTGTTCCAGGACACTGCCCCAAACGCGTTCAGCGGCGACCGCGCGCAGACCTCGGCGCGGACGGGCGTTTCAGTCGCTGCGTCGCTGCCAGCAGAGGAGGAAGAACACCAGCAGATCCAGGCTGTAGCGCCGCAGCAGGCGACGGGGTTCACGCGCGAGCCGATAGAGCCATTCCATGCGCCAGCGCCGGACCCAGCCGGGGGCGCGGCGCGCCTCGCCGGACAGGAAATCCAGCAGCGCGCCCACACCCAGCACCAGCGGCACCCGCAGCCGGTCCGCGTGCTCGACGATCCACCGCTCCTGCAGCGGATTGCCGAACGCCACCAGCAGGATGTCGGGCGCGGCGGCCTCGATCCGGGCGGGAAGCGCCGCCCCGGCGCGCGCGCGCCCCGAGTAGCCATCGCAGACGCCCACGACCACCTGCCCATGCTCGCGCCGCAGGACTTCGGCCGCCGCCTCGGCCACCCCGGGACGCCCGCCGAGCAGGTAGAAGCGCAGCGGCACTGGCGAACGGGCGCACAGGCAGGGCACCAGGTCCGTGCCGTTGGGGTTGCCGGCGAAACGGCGCCCGTACAGCCAGAGCGCCGCAAGGTCCATGCCGATGCCGTCGTTGACGATCCGCACCGCCGGGTCGTCGAGGCGCTCGCGCAGTTCCTGGCACTGCACCACGAAATTGGTGTTGGCGAACAGCACCCTGCGCGGAAGGCCGGCGCGCAGCGCGTCGGACAATTCGCTGGCGAATGCCTCCAGGGTTGTCGACAGTACCCGGAAGCCGCCAATGGCCACAATATCGCCGACCTCGAAACGCCGGGATGTGCTGCCGCTCGCGTTGCCGTCAGCCATGGTCCGCGTCCGCCGGGGCCCGCCACAGGTCGTACGGGAAGGCCGCAAGCAGGCGCGACTGGATCGCCGCGAGATCGAATCCGCCATTGCCGCCCAGCGCCACGCATTCGGCGATGCTGCGGCCGCTGTGCCAGCGCGAACGTCCCGTGCCCGCGTAGTAGTCGTCGTACTTGAACCGGTCCTCGCCGTTGCCCCAGTCCAGGTAGACCGCCGGAATGCCATACGCCTCCGCCAGCACCAGGCCGTGCAGCGAGCTGCTGACCACCAGCCCCGCACCGAGCAGCCGGCGCACGAAGGTCACCGGCGGACAATCCGGCCAGACCAGAAGCCCCGCATGGTCCCGGTACTTGTCGGGCGGCTCGTTGAAGTGGGGGACGACCACCAGCGGGCGCTGCCTGCCCGCACCCAGCAGCTCAGCGGGGAAGAACAGCGGCATCAGCAGCCCGGGATCGCCGTACACCTCGGGCACTGCGATCCCCCGCTCCTGCAGGAAGCGGCGGGTGCCCGGCCCGCGCACCGCGCGCACGTCCAGCGTGTCGAAACGATGCAGGGCCTTGTCGACCTTCCCGTTGACGCCACTGCCCCAGACCACGTCGCCGCCGCGCGCGAAATGCAGGATCGAGCCGATCGCAAACAGCCGCTGCCGGGCCGTACGCGGATCGAGGAGCGAATGCGCGCGCAGCGCCAGCACGCCGGAGACGATCTCCCGCGACAGCTGGTCGCCGGTATTGACGCGCCCGTCCTTCGGACGCCACCAGAACAGCGCCTGTCGTTCGGCGTGGTCGATCCAGCGCTGCAGCAGCCGTTCGTGCATGTCGTGGTGTCCTCCGTGGTTGCCGGGCCGCTACGCCCGGCCGGTGGGCGGGCCTCGGGTGTCGTCGAGCCGGGTATCGCGATAGCGCGCCGGGTGCAGCACGCGATCGGTGACCTGCGCCCAGCCCAGCAGCTCGCGCGGGCGCACGCGCGGATGCACCAGCGCGCCTTCGATCGCCGCGATGAGCGACGCCTCATCGCCCGGGGTGTAGCCGTGGCGACTGGCGCGCCCGCCGGTCACCGCATGCGGGCAGACTGCCGGCAGGCCGAAGAAGTCGTACTGCAGGAGTTTCATCGAGCTGTCCGCCAGGTAGGCGGGCACGTCCTGCGAGGCATACGGCGCGAAGCCGATGCGGGCGTGCTTGATGTAGGGGATCGTCCGCGCGTGTTCC
>Ga0233369_1000122_pt1 | contig 39854 bp, 33 predicted proteins | sample ElkDunMinimDraft_26_FD_191537 | JGI IMG/M metagenome (GOLD analysis project Ga0233369, IMG submission 191537) | Fecal eukaryotic communites from dung pellets of Tule Elk in California, USA - Elk Dung D16 | ecosystem: Host-associated > Mammals > Digestive system > Large intestine > Fecal | place... | reverse complement strand
CATCTACTACGTCGGCCCGGTCGATCCGGTGCAGGGCGAGGTGGTCGGTCCGGCCGGCCCGACCACGGCCACGCGCATGGACAAGTTCACCGAGCAGGTGCTCAGCGAAACGGGGCTGCTGGGCATGATCGGCAAGGCCGAGCGTGGCCCGGCGGCGCTGGAGGCGATCCGCAAGCACAAGTCGGTCTACCTGATGGCGGTCGGCGGCTCGGCCTACCTGGTGTCCAAGGCGATCCGCGCGTCGAAGGTCGTGGGCTTCGCCGACCTCGGCATGGAGGCGATCTACGAGTTCGAGGTCAAGGACATGCCGGTGACGGTGGCGGTGGATTCCAACGGCGAATCCGTGCACCAGACCGGACCGAGGAAGTGGCAGGCCCGGATCGGCAAGATCCCGGTGGTCGAGATCGCCTGATGCCCGTATCACGAAGCCGGCCATGCGCCGGCTTCGTGCTTTTCGGCGCTTTCCGACGCTTTCCGGTGCCGCCGGGGGGCGGCCATGGAGCCGGCGTGGCGTGTTGGGGGATACTCGCAGTCCTCTTCCAAACGGCACCCGCGCATGAGCGTCGTCCTGTACGGTTCGCAGAGTACCGCCTCGCTCGTGGTGCACTGGCTGCTGATCGAGCTGGGCATCGAACACGAGCTGCACATGCTCGATTTCGATCGCCGCGAGCAAAAGGATCCCGGCTATCTGGCGCTCAATCCGCAGGGCAGGGTCCCGACCCTGGTGATCGATGGCCAGGTGGTGACCGAGTCGGTGGCCATCGTCCTGCACCTGGCCGACCTGCATCCAGGGGCCGGGCTTGCGCCCGCGGCCGCAACGCCGGAGCGCGCGGCCTACTACCGCTGGATGCTGTTCTGCGCCTATACGCTGATGCCGGCCTATCGCCGCTGGTTCTATCCGCATGAGCCGGCCGGCGAGGGCCAGATCGCGCGGGTGCAGGCGCGCGCGCTGGGCGAACTGGAAGCGGCATGGGCGCAGGTGGACGCGCATCTGGCCGCGCGCGGGCCCTACCTGGTCGGCGCGCGGCGCAGCGCCGCCGATTTCGTGCTCACCATGCTCATGCGCTGGTCGCGCAACATGCCGCGCCCGGCCGACAGCTGGCCGGCCCTGTCCGCGCATGCGTCGCGGATGAAGGCGCTGCCCTCGTTCGCCGAGGTGTACCGGCGCGAAGGGCTTTCCGACTGGACCTGAGCTAGACCTGCGAACGCACCGGGCGGATCAGCTTCTCAGCCAGCTTCTCGCGCAGCGGCCGCCGCTTCCACATCGCGTGGTCGTACTTCACCGCGCGCTCGAGGTCGCGCTCGAACGCTTCGGTCATCCGCGCGGCGAAGTCGCGGTCGTAGACGTTGAGGCTGGCTTCGTCGTTGAGGCGGAACGAGCGCACGTCGAAGTTGGTCGAGCCCACCGACACCAGCTCGCCGTCCACCACCAGCAGTTTGACGTGGATCATCGTCGGCTGGTACTCGTGCACCTCCACGCCGCCCTCCAGCAGCCGGCCCCACGAGGCCTTGGAGGCGTAGCGCACCGTTTCCGAGTCCAGGTACTTGCCGGGCAGCAGCACGCGCACGCGTACCCCGCGCTCGCGCGCGGCCAGCAGCGCGTCGGAGATCAGCCGGTCGGGCACGAAATAGGCCGCGCACAGGTCGATGCTCTCGCAGGCCGCGGCGATCGAGGTCAGGTACATCAGGTGCATGCTCTCGCTGCCGCCGGCCGGCGAGGCGATGAACAGGTGCGCTTCGGCCTCGCCGACCGGCTCCAGCGCCGGGAAGTAGTGCTCGCCGTTGAGCAGCTCGCCGGTGGTCTTGATCCAGTTGTCGTTGAAGGCCGCCTGCATCTGCGCCACCACAGGGCCTTCCACGCGGAAGTGCGTCTCGCGCCAGTGGTCCGGATCCTGCGCATGGCCGGTCCACTGGTCGGCGATGCCGACCCCGCCGGTGAAGCCCAGCCGGCCGTCCACGATCAGCAGCTTGCGATGGGTGCGGTTGTTCATCCGGCCCAGGTTGTACCAGCGCAGCGGACGGTAACGCTCCAGCCGCACGCCGTTGTCCTGCATCATCCCGAGCAGCTCATCGTCCATCTTCAGGCTGCCCGCCCAGTCCACCACCAGGTGCACGCGCACCCCCGCACGCGCGCGCTCGGACAGCGCCTCGGCGAAGGTGCGGCCGATCTCGTCGGACCAGTAGATGTAGGTCTCCATGGTGATGTTGCTGCGCGCCGCGCGGATCGCCTCGAGCATGGCCGGGAAGATGCGGTCGCCGTTGTGGAAGGGCTCCACCCGGTTGCCGCCCAGGATCGCCGGCCCCAGCAGCACCGACATCTCGCGCCGGAACTGGGCATCTGCCACGCAGTGGCGGTGGGAGACCTTGCGCTCGAGCTTCTTCTCCGGGGTGGCGAAGTTCATCGCCACCACGGCGGCGACGAGCGTCGCCAGGATCGCGAACACGATGGTCCAGCTCATGCAGTGGCTCCGTGCAGGAAGAATGTCCGCGCGCGGCGGTACGCGCGCGCCGCGCACAGGGTGGATGGTCCACCGCCATCGGGGCGGGGACGGCAGGCTTCGGGCGGGGGCGTCATTCGCCGCGCGGGGCGAACCATTCCTGGAGCGAGATACCCAGGCCCACGTAGGTCGCCCGGTGGTTGTAGTCGATCAGGCTCTCGCCATAGCCGTGGAAGACCTGCAGGTGGCCGCGCATGGGCAGCGAGCGGTGCAGGGGGAAGCCCCAGTCGAACTGCAGCGCGCCGTGCGAGCGGTCGCCGCTGCGCAGCGAATGGCGGGCCATCAGCGAGAACTCGTTGCGGCCGCGCAGGTGGGTCAGGGTGACGTCGCCACGGCCGATGTAATCCTCGATGCCGGGGTTGTCGTCGTCGTCGCCGTCGCTGATCCGGATCCACGGCCGCAGCATCAGCGCCCAGTTCTCGCGGTCCAGGCCGATGTTGAACATGACGCGGTTCCAGCTGCGCGAGAGCGGGTCGTCGCGGCCGTTGGACTGGTGGTTGATGCCGACCGCGGCCATGCGCCCGTTCCAGCCGCCGATGCTGTAGCCGTTGCGGAACACGAGCAGCACTTCGGGCTCGTAGTCGGTCTCGCGGAACGGGCGCGACTCCTCGGCGTTGTAGACCTGCCAGCGCGAGTTCTGGGTGTAACCCATCCAGATGTCGCCGTTGTCGCCGAACAGGTTCTCCACCGCCTTGGTCTTGAAGCTGAGCTGGAACTTCGCCTCGACCGCGTCCAGGTCCAGCGAGGTCGTGACCGTGTTGCGCGGATTGGGCGAGGAGGGGAAATCGTTGACGCTCGAGGTCCAGAACACCGGCAGCAGGTAGACCGGCTTGTAGACGCGGAAGTTGAACAGGCCGAGCTTGGAGTCCTTGGCCAGTTCCCAGCGACTGTCGAGCAGCGACCCGCGCCCGGCGTTGGCGATCGCCTCGTCGATCGGGGTTTCGTGCCGGAACAGGTCGTGCTCGTCGAGCGCGGCCGCGGCGGTCGGTTCGGTCTTGCGCACCTCGCGCGCCAGCTCGGCCTCGCGGTCGGCCTGGCGCGTATCGGCGGGGGCGGGGCGGGCCAGGGCGTCGTAGCAGGCCAGGCGCGCCGCATCCACCTCCATCGCCGCGCAGGCTTCCAACGAGCTGGGCGCCTGCGCGAAGCAGGGCGCGCTCGCGGCGGCGAGCGTGGCGAGGGCGGCGAGTCTACTAGTGGATGCGGTCATGGCGTGTCGGTCGCGGGTTCGAGCAGGTTGGTGTCGGCGGCCGCGGCTTCCTGCGCAAGCGCCAGCTGGCGGTCGATGTCGCGATTGACCGAGGTATCGGTGCCGGTCTGTGGCGGCTCGGTGCCGGGCGGTGGCGGCGGGTCGGCGCGCCGGCTGGTCAGGATGTGGTGGGTCGAGCGCGGCGCCTCGATGCCGGCCCGCGCGAACGCGCCCTTGACCCTGCGGATCGCCTCGGTGCGGACCTTGCCCAGGTCGCTGTTGCGCTGGTCCACCCAGCCGAAGAAGCGCAGCACGATGCCGTTGGTGCCGTACTCCTGCACCGTCCAGGACGGGCCGGGATCGCGCAGCAGCCCCTCGATCCCGCAGATCTCATCCAGCGCCAGGGTCTGCGCCCGGGTGATGGACTGCGCGGCGTCGATGGGGATGGAGAAGTCGAAGCGCCGGTTGGGGTTGCGCGAGTAGTTCAGCACGATGGCCTTGAAGACCATGGCGTTGGGCAGGCGCAGCTCGTTGCCGTCCAGCGTCATCAGGATGGTGCTGCGCGAATGCAGCGCCACCACCTTGCCCTCGTTGCCGTCGATCACCACGTGGTCGCCGGGGGAAAAGGGCTGGCGCAGGCTCAGCAGGATGCCGGCGACATAGTTCTCGGCGATGTCCTTGAACGCGAAGCCCAGGACGAGGCCGACGACGCCGGCCGAGCCGAGCACGGCGGTGACCAGGGCGGTGGCGTTGAGCAGGTTGAGCGCGACCACCACCCCGAACAGCATGATCACCGCGCGCACGATGTTGCCGACCAGCCCGTTCATATAGGGGTTGCCGGTGCGCAGCCGCAGCAGGTGCAGGCGGCGCGCGACGAAGCCGCCCAGCCAGGCCGAGAACAGGATGATCAGCAGCGCCACGACCAGCAGCGGCAGCCAGGCCAGGAACGAAGCCAAGTCGAGCGAGAGCTTGTCCAGGGTGAGGTCGAAGCGCCCGCGCAGGTCGGTTTCCAGCGGCGGGAGGATTGGCGCGTCGGCGGTGGGTGCGTCGGCGGCGGCGTCGTGGTCGGCCCCGTTCGCCGGTCCCCCGGTTCCTGTCGGGGGCGCGGCCAGGCCGATGGCGGGCAGCAGGGCGAGCAGCAGGCAGAGCAGGAACCGGAGCGGGCGCGCTGGGCGCGGCGGGGGCTGGGGCATGCGGCGGGGTCGCTGAGAAAGCGGCAGTCTAGCCACGCAGGCGGAAGGCCGCGTCAACCGGTCCACCAGGCCAGCGCGAAGATGCCGATCATCGCGAAGGCCAGGGTGAGCTTGAGCACCATGCCGATGAACAGCCCGAACCAGGTGCCGATGCCCACCGTGGTCGCGTGGCCGAGGTCGCGTCCACTGAGGCCACGGCGCGCGATCAGTTCGCCCACCACCGCGCCGACGAACGGGCCGGCGAACACGCCGGCCAGGCCGAAGAACAGGCCCACCACCGTGCCGACCAGTGCGCCGACCACGGCCAGGCGACTGGCGCCCACCCGCCTGGCGCCCGCCGCCGAAGCGAGCAGGTCGACGCCGACTGACACCAGGGTCAGGATCGCAAGGGCCGCCAGGGTCCAGCCGCCGATGTGCTGGAACCCGCCCGCCCAGGCGGCCAGCAGCATGCCGGCGAACATCAGCGGCAGGCCGGGCAGCGCCGGCAGGACGATGCCCGCCAGGCCCACCAGCACCAGCAGCAGGGCCAGGATGTAGTAGATCGTCTGCGCTTCCATGGACGCTCCTTGCCGCGGCCGGTGCCGCCGCGGGCATTCTGGCAAAACCCGCGCGGCTGCGGGGAGGGACGTTCAGGACCCCGCAGGCGCGACGGCGGGCAAAGCGCGGCGACGGCGCCGCGGGATCGCATTCCGCCATGGATGGCTGTTTCGCGGCGTGCTGCGGGCCGCGATGTGGTTCGCGCGCCAACCGGCGTGAGGGCCGGCCGTGCTCGGCTTCGGTAGAAGAAGTCCTGCTGCCCGGTCGCGATCGGGCAGGCCGGCCTGCGTGCCACCGGCGCGATCGCGCGTGCCCTGGTCGCGAAGGGTGGGGCGGGAAGGCGGTTCCGGACGAAGCCGCTCGCGGTCCGACGAACGCAAGGCCCGCCTGCGCGACCGGTCAGGGCGGCCCGCTTTCGCGGGATCAGGGCAAAAAGAAAGGCCCGCTTTCGCGGGCCTTCCGGGTGTATGGCGCTCCCTACGGGATTCGAACCCGTGTTTTAGCCTTGAGAGGGCCACGTCCTAGGCCTCTAGACGAAGGGAGCAGGTGCTGCACAGGCAGCGCCGGAGGGACGTTCCGGCTGCGCCGGACCCTGTCGAAAAGACCAGAGGACCGGTGCAGCTTGCTAGTATAGCAGCGATCAGCGGTTGCCGAACAACACCATGTCGGCCCGATCTTGCGGAACCACCTGGCCCGATGCCGACGAACAATCAAGTGAACCCTGTGCTGCGGATCATCCCGCGCGACCAGCATCCCATTTCGCGACGTGCGATCAGCCCCAACGCCCTGCGCGTGCTGTACCGCCTCCATGAAGCCGGACACCGGGCCTGCCTGGTCGGCGGCGCCGTGCGCGACCTCCTGGCCGGGCTCGAGCCCAAGGACTACGACGTCGCCACCGACGCCACCCCGGACGAGGTCAAGCAGCTGTTCCGCAACTGCCGGCTGATCGGCCGGCGCTTCCGGCTCGCCCACGTGGTCTTCGGGCGCGAGATCATCGAGGTGGCCACCTTCCGCGCCAATGTCGACGACGGCAGCGGCGACCGCCAGGTCCACGACGACGGCCGGCTGCTGCGCGACAACGTGTACGGCACCATCGAGGACGACGCGGTCCGCCGCGACTTCACCGCCAACGCCCTGTATTACGACATCGCCGATTTCTCGGTGCGCGACTACGTGGGCGGGTTCGAGGACGTGGGCAACCGCGTCCTGCGCCTGATCGGCGACCCGGAAACGCGCTACCGCGAGGATCCCGTGCGCATGCTGCGTGCCATCCGCCTGGCGGCCAAGCTGCGCTTCGGGATCGCGCCGGACACGGCGGCGCCGCTGCCCGTGCTGGCGCCGCTGCTGGCCGAGGCCGCGCCGGCGCGGTTGTTCGAGGAGTGCCTGAAGATGTTCATGTCCGGGCATGCGGTGGCCAGCTTCGAGGGGCTGGAGAGGTATGGCCTGCTGGATGCGCTGTTCCCCGACACGGCCGCCGCGCTGTCCGCCAACCGCAGCGGCGCGCTGCGCCGGATCGTGGTCGAGGGCCTGGCCAGCACCGACCGGCGCGTGGCCGCGGACGAGCCGGTCTCGCCGGCGTTCCTGTTCGCGGTGCTGCTGTGGCCGGCCTACTGCCGGGCGTTGATGGCGCTGCAGGCCCAGGGGCTGCAGCAGGCCGAGGCCGAGCGCCGCGCCGCCGACCGCGTCACCCTGCGCCAGCTGTCCACGATCGCCCTGCCGCGGCGCTTCTCGCTGCCGATGCAGGAGATCTGGCTGATGCAGTCGCGCTTCTCCATGCGCCAGCGCAAGCGGGTGGTGCGCACCCTGTCGCATCCGCGGTTCCGCGCCGCATTCGACTTCCTGGTGCTGCGCCGCGCCGCGTCGCCCGCGCACGAGGAGGACATCGCGTTCTGGCTGGAAGCCCAGGGCGATCCCGACGAGGCCATCGCCCACCATCCGGGCGACGCGACCGAAGGCGAAGGCGCTGCGCCGCGCAAGCGCCGCCGCCGCCGCCGCCGCAGTCCCGCCGCCGCAGGCGAATGAACGCGGCGGTCGCCTGCGTCGGGCTCGGCGGCAATGTCGGCGAGCCCGCGCGCACCCTGCGCGAGGCCTTCGCGGCGCTGGATGCGCTGCCCGGCACGCGCCTGCTCCGGGCCTCGCGGCTGTACCGCACCCCGGCCTGGGGCCGGCGCGACCAGCCGGACTTCATCAACGCCGCGGCGACCCTTGAAACCGCACTGTCCCCGCAGCGGTTGCTGGCGGCCCTGCTTGCGATCGAACAGCGCTTCGGCCGCGACCGCGCGAACGTGGACCGCTGGGGACCGCGCAGTCTCGACCTGGACCTGCTCCTGCACGGCGACGCGGTGCTGGACGACCCCGGACTGACGCTGCCGCATCCGCACCTGCACGAGCGCGCCTTCGCCCTGGTGCCGCTCGCCGAGATCGCCGCGGATGCGTTGATTCCCGGCCGCGGGCGGGTACGCGATGCGCTCGCGGCGTTGGATGCCGGTGGCATCGAAGCGCTACCCTAGACGCATGAACGCTCCCAACGCGCGACCGATCACCGTTCCCGGACTTTTCGAGGCGCGCCAGGCCGGGCGTCGGCTGGCCATGCTGACCGCCTACGACGCGGGTTTCGCCCGGGTGTTCGACGACAACGGCGCCGACCTGATCCTGGTCGGCGATTCGCTGGGCATGGTGGTGCAGGGGCACGACTCGACCCTGCCGGTGACCACCCAGGACATCGCCTACCACGTGCGCGCGGTGGCCCGCGGCCTGCGCCGCGCGCTGCTGGTGGCGGACCTGCCGTTCCAGGCTGACGCCACCCCGGAGCGCGCACTGGAGGCTTCCACCGCGCTGCTGCAGGCCGGCGCGGGCATGGTCAAGCTCGAAGGCGCAGGCGCGCACAAGCTGGCCGCGATCCGGTTCCTGGGCGCGCGCGAGATTCCGGTCTCGGCGCACCTGGGGCTGACCCCGCAGTCGGTGCTGCGTTTTGGCGGCTACAAGGTGCAGGGGCGCGACAGCGCCGCGGCCGCGCAGCTGCGCGCCGACGCGCTGGCGGTGGCCGAGGCGGGCGCCTCGCTGCTGGTGCTCGAATGCGTGCCCTCGGCGCTGGCCGCGGAGATCACCGCCGCCTCGCCAATCCCGACCATCGGCATCGGCGCCGGTCCGCATTGCGACGGGCAGGTGCTGGTGCTGCACGACATGTTGGGCCTGGATACCGGGCACCGCCGGCCCAAGTTCGTCAAGGACTTCCTGGCCGAGGGCGGCTCGGTCGCCGGGGCCGTCCAGGCCTACGTGGCGGCCGTGCGCGACGGCAGCTTCCCCGGCCCCGAACACGCGTACTGATTGCGATGATCCAGATCCTCGACGAACTGGCCGGGCTGCGCGCCCAGGTCGCGCGCTGGAAGCGCGAAGGCCTGCGCGTGGGCTTCGTGCCGACCATGGGCAACCTGCATGCCGGGCATTTCTCGCTGGTGTCGCTCGCGCGCCGGCACGCCGACCGGGTGGTGGCGAGTGTGTTCGTCAACCCGACCCAGTTCGGGCCCAACGAGGACTTCGGCCGCTATCCGCGCACGCCCGAGCGCGATGCGCAGGGGCTGGAGCAGGCCGGCTGCGACGCGCTATGGCTGCCGACGGTCGAGACGATGTATCCCTACGGCGCGGCGAACGCGGTGTCGATGCACGTGCCGGGCGTCACCGACGTGCTGGAGGGCGAGCATCGCCCCGGGCATTTCGACGGCGTGGCCACGGTGGTCTCGCGGCTGTTCAACCAGGTCCAGCCGGACGCGGCGGTGTTCGGGCGCAAGGACTACCAGCAGCTGGCGGTGATCCGCTACCTGGTGCGCGACCTGGCCTTCCCGCTGGAACTGGTGGCCGGCGAGACGATGCGCGAGGCCGATGGGCTGGCCATGAGTTCGCGCAACCAGTACCTCGCGCCGGCCGAACGCGCCGTGGCGCCGGAGATCCATCGCACGCTCCTGGCGATGCGTGCGCAGGTCGAACAAGGCGCGGCCGTGGACGCGGTCGAGGCCGACGCCGCGGCCCGCCTGCGCGCGGCGGGCTTCGAGGTCGACTACGCGGCCCTGCGCCGGCAGGACCTCTCCCCGCTGGAGGGCCGTGCGGGCGGCGCGCTGGTGGCGCTGGTCGCCGCGCGCATCGGCAGCACGCGGCTGATCGACAACCTCGAGTTCCAGTCCGGCTGAGGTCGCTTCCGCCGGGCCGGTTGCATCCGCAACCGGGAAGCGGCGTCCACGGGCACGCCTATACTCTCGGGTCGCGCCGGGTGGCCTGACATGCAAGGCAGGTCCACGCCGGCTTTGCATCGTCCACTCAAGACCAGGCGGCCCGTCCATGTCGGATTTCGCGACCCTTCGTACCCACGCCCAGCGGCTTTCCAGCGCCCCCGTGTCCCGGCTCGTCGAAGGGGACAGCGAACGCGCCCGTTCGATGTCGCTGCGGGTGGGACCGATCTACGCGAACTTCGCCCGCCAGCGCTACGACGCGCAGGCGCTGGACGCGCTGTTTGAACTGGCCCGGCGCTGCGATCTGGCCGGCGCGATGCGGCGGCTGCTCGACGGCGAGACCGTCAACGCGACCGAACAGCGCGCCGCGCTGCATACCGCCCTGCGCGGCGGGGCATCGCAGGCCCCGATCGCGCGCGAATGCGCGGCGCTCGCGCGCGAGGCGCGCAGCCGCATGGCCGCGCTGGTCGAGACGCTGGCCGCCAGCGAGGTGACCGACATCGTCAGCGTCGGCATCGGCGGCTCGGACCTCGGGCCGCGCCTGGTGGCCGACGCCCTGGCCCTGCCGGGCGCGCGCTTCCGCGTGCACTTCCTGTCCAACGTCGACGGCAACGCGGCGCAGCGCGTGCTGGCCGGGCTCGATCCGGCCCGGACCGCGGCGATCCTGATCTCCAAGACCTTCAGCACCCAGGAAACCCTGCTCAACGGCCGCATCGTCCGTGACTGGCTCGGCGACGATGCGCGCGTGTTCGGGGTGAGCGCGAACGTCGAACGCGCCGCGGCCTTCGGTATCGCGCCCGGGCGCATCCTGCCGATGTGGGACTGGGTGGGCGGGCGCTACTCGCTGTGGTCGGCGGTGGGTTTCCCGATCGCGCTGGCGATCGGCATGGACCGTTTCGAGGCCTTGCTCGCTGGCGCCGCGACCATGGACCATCACGCCGCCACCGCCGCGCCGCGCGCCAACCTCGCGATGTGGCATGCGCTGACCGCGCTGTGGAACCGCAACGCGCTGGGCCTCGCCACGCAGGCGGTGCTGCCTTACGACGAACGCCTGAAGCTGCTGCCCAACTACCTGCAGCAACTGGTGATGGAAAGCCTGGGCAAGTCGGCGCGCCTGGATGGCGCGGCGCTGGAGGTCGAGACCGTGCCGGTGTGGTGGGGCGGTCCGGGCACCGACACGCAGCACAGCTTCTTCCAGGCCCTGCACCAGGGCACGCAGGTGGTGCCGGCGGACTTCATCGGCGTGGTCCGCAGCGAGGACGGGCATGCCGACAACCATCGCGCCCTGCTGGCCAACCTGCTGGCGCAGACCGAGGCCCTGGCCAATGGCCAGGCCAGCGACGACCCGCACCGGGCCTACGCCGGCAACCGCCCGAGCACGACCTTCCTGCTCGACGCGCTGACCCCCGAGTCGCTGGGCGCGCTCATCGCGATGTACGAGCACAGCGTGTACCTGCAGTCCGTGGCCTGGGGCATCAACGCCTTCGACCAGTTCGGCGTGGAGCTGGGCAAGCAGCTGGCAAGCCGTCTGCTGCCCGCACTCGAGGGCCAGGCCGAGGCCGACGACCCGGTGACCCGGGCGCTGCTGGCCGAGATCGCCGCGCGCGGCTGACAGACGGGGCCCGCCGGCGCCTCAGCCGTCGGCGGGTGACGGCGCCGGGGCGTGCCTGCGCAGCGCCCAGTCCAAGTGTTCGCGCACGACCGGGTCGTCGCAGTCCTGGCGCGATCGCAGCGCGGCCACGACCGCCGGGCTGGTCGGCGCGTTGCCCAGCGCGACCGCGATGTTGCGCAGCCAGCGCGAGTAGCCGCTGCGCCGGATCGCCGAGCCCTCGGTGCGTTGCAGGAACTCGGCCTCGGTCCAGGCGAACAGTTCCGCGAGCGAAGCCTGGTCGAGCCGGTTGCGCGCGCGGAAATCCGGTTCGTCCGTGCGCCGCGCGAACTTGTTCCAGGGGCAGATGAGCTGGCAGTCGTCGCAGCCGAAGATGCGGTTGCCGATCAGCGGCCGCAGCTCCTCGTCGATGCTGCCCTCGTGCTCGATGGTGAGATAGGAAATGCAGCGGCGCGCGTCGAGCCGGTGCGGGGCGGTGATCGCGCCGGTCGGACAGATCTCGATGCAGCGCACGCAGGTGCCGCAGTGCGCGCTGGCCGGCGGGTCGATCGGCAGCGGCAGGTCGACGTAGATCTCGCCCAGGAAGAACCACGAGCCGCCGTGGCGGTCGATCAGGCAGGTGTGCTTGCCGATCCAGCCAAGGCCGGCGTTGCGCGCCAGCGCACGTTCGAGCACCGGCGCCGAATCGACGAAGACCCGGTAGCCGAACGGGCCGATCTCCGCGGCGATGCGGTCGGCCAGCTTCTGCAGCCGGTTGCGCATCAGCTTGTGGTAGTCGCGGCCCAGCGCGTAGCGCGCCACGTAGGCGCGCTCGCCATCCTCCAGCGTGTCCCAGGCGGCGGCCTCGTCCTGGCCGTAGTCCAGGCCCACCGACACCACCCGCACCGTGCCCGGCAGCAGTTCCGCGGGACGGGCGCGCATGGCGCCGTGCCGGGCCATCCACGCCATGCCGCCATACAGGCCCTGCGCCAGCCAGTCGCGCAGGTGCGCCTCGTCCTCGGCCAGCTCCACGCCGGCGATGCCGCAGCGCTGGAAGCCGGCCTCGCGCGCCAGCGCCTTGATGCGCGCGGCGATGGCGGTCGGATCGGCGCGGCCGTGGGCGGGTGGCGCGGGGAGGGCAGGCGGGACGGGCACCGCGCAAGTATAGAATCCGCCCGATGACGGCCGATCCCAAAGCACGCGGCACGCCGCTGTACGACACGGCCGCGCTGCGTGCGGTGGAGACGCGTGCGGCCGACGCGACGGGCGACGCGTTCACCCTGATGGCCCGCGCCGGCCTTGCCGCATGGCGCGAGGTGCTGGCGCGCTGGCCCGACGCGCACCGGATCGTGGTGGTGTGCGGCCCCGGCAACAATGGCGGCGACGGACTGGAACTGGCGCGGCTGGCGCTGGAGTCCGGGCGCGACGCGCGCGCGCTGCTGGCCGGCGGGCAGGCGCCGCGCACTGCGCTGGCGCAGCGCGCGATGGCGGGTTTCGTCGCGGCCGGCGGTCGGTTCCTCGATCCCGCGCAGGGCCCCGGCGGCTGCGACCTGATCGTCGATGCGCTGTTCGGCATCGGCCTGTCGCGCGCACCCGACGCCACGTCGGCTGCCTTGATCGAGGCGATGAATGCCGCGGACGTGCCGGTCCTGGCGCTGGACACGCCCAGCGGGATCGAAGCCGACAGCGGCAGCGCGCCGGGCGCGGCGGTGCGCGCCAGCCACACGCTGCAGTTCCTGGCCGCCCATCGCGGGCTGTCGACCGGGATGGCTCCGCGGCTGACGGGCAGTCTGTCGGTCGCCCCGCTCGATGCCGGGGCCTGGCTGGCCGGCGTGCCGGCTTCGGCCCTGCGCCTGCAGGCCTCCGACCTGCGCGGCTGGCTGCCGCCCCGCCGCCGCGACGCGCACAAGGGCGACAGCGGCCATGTCCTGTGCGTGGGCGGCGAACTCGGCACCGGCGGCGCGGTGATGCTGGCCGCCGACGCCGCGCTGCGCTGCGGCGCGGGGCTGGTCAGCGTGGCGACGCGCGCGCCGCATGTCGCCGCCTTGCTCGCGCGGCGTCCGGAAGCGATGGCGCGTGCCGTTGAATCCCAGGACGAGATCGACCCGATGCTCGCGCGCGCCAGCGTGGTCGTGCTCGGCCCGGGCCTGGGGCAGGGCGACTGGGGCCGCGCGCTCTATCGCCGCGCGTTGCGCGCGGATCGTCCGCTGGTGCTCGATGCCGACGCGCTCAACCTGCTGGCCGCCGGCGATGCGCGGGCGCCGGCCGGCAGCGTGCTGACCCCGCACCCGGGCGAGGCCGCGCGCCTGCTCGGTGCGGCCGTGGCCCAGGTCCAGGCCGACCGCTTCGCCGCGGCCGCCGAGCTGGCGGACCAGTACGACTGCGTGGTCGTGCTCAAGGGCGCAGGCAGCCTGGTCGCTGCCCCCGGGCGCAGGCCGCGCGTCATTGCCGCCGGCAATCCGGGGATGGCGGTGGGCGGAATGGGCGATCTGCTGAGCGGCTGCATCGGCGCCCTGTGCGCCCAGGGGCTGGATGGCTTCGACGCGGCCTGCTGCGGCAGCCTGCTGCACGCGGCCGCCGGCGATACCGCCGCGCGTGGCGGCGAGCGCGGCCTGCTTCCCGGCGACCTGCTCGACGCCATGCGCCTGTGGGCCAACGGAGGACCGCATCCATGATCGAACTCGACCTGCCCGACGAAGCGGCGACCCGTGCACTGGCCGGGCATCTGGCTGCCACCGCGCCGGCGCCGGCCGTGGTCTACCTGCACGGCGACCTGGGCAGCGGCAAGTCCACGCTCGCACGCGCCTGGCTGCGCGCGCTCGGCGTGACCGGTACCGTGCGCAGTCCCACCTATACCCTCGTGGAGCGTTACGCGCTGGCCGGCGGCGGCGAGGCCCTGCATCTGGACCTGTACCGTATCGGCGCGCCGGAGGAACTCGAATACCTCGGGCTGGACGAGGTGCCGGCCGCCTTGTGGCTCGTGGAATGGCCGCAGCGCGGGACCGGGGCGCTGCCGTCCGCGGACCTGCAGGTGCATCTGGCCGTGGCAGGCGAGGGGCGGGAGGCGAGGATCGAAGCGAGCAGTCCCGGCGGCCAGACCTGGCTGGCCGAGGCGGCCGAATCGGGGGGCTTGCGCCGGTTATCTGAACCGAACCCATAGGAAACGGCGGCAGGTAGCCGATTTGCAAGGAAAAGTCCGTTGCAAATCCGTAAAGACGGTGTTTGACTACGGTCATGCGCACGCGGGGCATCAATCTCCAACAGATCCTGCTGGCCGTGGCCCTCCTCGCGGCCCTGGCGTGGAACCTCACGCACGCCGCTGAAGTGCGCGGTATCGCGCTGGAAACCGGACCCACCGGCACGCGCGCCGAACTGCGGCTGGACGGCAAGGCCGAATACAAGCTCATTTCCCTGGCCAATCCCGACCGTCTGGTCGTGGACCTGCCCGCCAGCCGCGCCAATGCCTCGCTGCCGCTGCCCGCGCCGGCCGGGGTGGTCAGGACGGTGCGCCGCGGCCAGCCGGATCCGGGCACCCTGCGCATCGTGTTCGACCTGGCCGAGCCTGTGGCGGCCCTGTCGCCGCGTCTGGAATCCGGCGCCGACGGCACGCGCCTGGTGATCGAGTGGCCGGGCGATGGCCACGCCGACCCCATCGCGAGGATCGCCGCGGCCTCCGCGGCCCCGCAAGCCCGGACTGTTGTCGAGGCGCCGGCTCCCGCCCCTGCGCCGGCTCCGGCGGTCGATCCGGCGGCCGCCTCGGCCGCGGCCACCTCGCGCCTGGTCGCCGGCCTGGCCACCGAGCGCCAGGCCGAGACCGTGACCCGGCCCGCAGCCAGCCCGGCTGGGGCCGCCCCGGCGGCCCAGTCTCCCCCGGCGTCCGCCGCTCCGTCCGCCGCTCCGTCCGTCGTGGCCACGCCGTCGACGGCCAGCGCGACCGTGGCGGCCAGCCCTGCGGTGGCGGCGACCGCGCCGGTCGTGGAAACGCCCGCAGCACGTGGCGCGGCTCCCGCACCCAAGCCCACGCCCGCCGCCACCGTTGGCGGCCGGCCTCTGGTGATCGCGATCGATGCCGGCCATGGCGGCCAGGATCCGGGGGCCATCGGTCCCAGCGGGAACCGCGAGAAGGACATCACCCTGGCCATCGCGCGCGAACTGGCGCGACAGGTCAATGCCACGCCCGGCCTGCGCGCGCACCTGGTGCGCGACCGCGATGTGTTCATCCCCTTGAACAACCGCGCGCGGATCGCCCGCCAGGCGGGCGCGGACATGTTCATCTCGATCCACGCCGACGCGGCCGAGAACCGCAACGCCAAGGGTTCGTCGGTGTACGTGCTGTCGCTGCGCGGCGCCTCCTCGCAGCGTGCGCGCTGGCTGGCCGAGAAGGAAAACGCGGCCGACCTGATCGGCGGCGTGCGCGCGCCCAGCAACGACAGCGTGCTGACCAACGTGCTGCTCGACCTCACCCAGAGCGGCCAGATGAAGGCCTCGGAAGATGCGGGCAACCACATCCTCTCGGGCCTCAAGCGCATCGGCAACAACCACAAGCCGCATATCGAGCGGGCCAACTTCGCGGTGCTGCGCACCTCCGACATGCCGGCGATGCTGGTGGAAACCGCCTTCCTCTCCAATCCGGAAGAGGAGAGGCGGCTGATCGACCCGAAGTTCCAGGGCACGGTGGCGCGCGCGATCCTCGATGGCGTGCACACGTATTTCTCCAGCCAGCCGCCGCCGGGCACGCTGTACGCCGCGCGTGCAGCCGCCGGCCGCCTCGCCAGCGCGGGCGGCAGCCCCTGACGCACGCGCGGCGCAGGCCGCGCGCCGCTATGATGGGCGGGTGCCCATCCAGCAACTGCCCGACACCCTGATCAACCAGATCGCCGCAGGCGAGGTCGTCGAACGACCCGCGTCGGTGGTCAAGGAACTGGTCGAGAACGCCCTCGATGCCGGCGCGACCCGCATCGACCTGGACCTGGAAGAAGGCGGCGTCCGCCTGATCCGCGTGCGCGACGACGGCGGCGGCATGCCTGCCGGCGAGTTGCCGCTGGCCGTTTCGCGACACGCCACCAGCAAGATCGCCAGCCTGGACGATCTTGAAGCGGTGGCGACGCTGGGATTCCGCGGCGAGGCGCTGCCGTCGATCGGCTCGGTGAGCCGGCTCCGCATCGCCACGCGCCGCCCGGCCGATCCGCACGGGTCCGAGCTGCTGGTGGAAGGCGGACGGGTGGGCGTGGTGGCGCCGCGCCAGCATCCGCCCGGCACCACGGTGGAGGTGCGCGACCTGTTCTACAACGTGCCGGCGCGGCGCAAGTTCCTGCGCGCCGAGCGCACCGAACTGGGCCACATCGAGGAATGGCTGCGCTCGCTCGCGCTGGCGCGGCCGGACGTCGAGCTGCGGGTCTCGCACAACGGCAAGGCCTCGCGCAGGTACCGCGGCCTGGATGGCTCAGGCGGCGCGCTGTTCAACGGCGAGCGGCTGGTGGAAACCCTGGGCGAGGAGTTTTCCCGACACGCACTGCGCATCGAACACGAGGGCGCAGGCCTGCGCCTGCACGGCTGGATCGCGCAGCCGGCGTATTCGCGCGCCAGCGCCGACCAGCAGTACCTCTACGTCAACGGTCGCTGCGTACGCGACCGCAGCGTCGCGCACGCGGTCAGGCAGGGCTTCGCCGACGTGCTGTACCACGGCCGGCAGCCGGCCTACGTGCTGTTCCTTGAACTCGACCCGACCCGGGTCGACGTCAACGTGCATCCGGCCAAGCATGAGGTCCGCTTCCGCGATTCGCGGCTGGTGCACGATTTCGTCTATCGCACGGTGCACGACGCGCTGGCCGGCACGCGCGCGGGGCTGGCCAGCGCACCGGCATTCGTGCAGGGCGTCGCGGACGCAGGCCCGCCGATGCCGCAGCCGGGCACGGCGATCGCGTCGCAGCCGTCGTGGAATTCCGCGCGCGCGCCGCAGATGCCGATGACGCTGCAGGTGGACGAGGCCCGCGCCGCCTACGCGGCGCTGTATGCGCCGGCCACGGCGCAGGGACCTGCGCAGCCGCAGGCGGCGCTGCCCCGCGCCGACGAGGCGGCGGGCGTGCCGCCGCTGGGCTATGCGGTCGCGCAGCTGCACGGCATCTACATCCTCAGCGAGGCGGCCGACGGACTGATCGTGGTCGACATGCATGCCGCGCACGAGCGCATCGGCTACGAGAAGCTCAAGGCCGCGCATGACAGCGAGGGCCTGCGCACGCAGCCGTTGCTGGTGCCGCAGACCGTCGCGGTGGCCGAACGCGAGGCCGACGTGGCCGAGCAGGAGGCCGCGACCCTGGCCGAGCTCGGCTTCGAGGTCTCGCGGACCGGCCCGCAGAGCCTGCTGCTGCGCAGCGTGCCGGCGCTGCTGGCCGATGGCGACAGCGAGGCGCTGCTGCGCGACGTGCTCGCGGACCTGCGCGAGCGCGGCGAAAGCCTGCGCGTGCGCAGTGCGCGCGACGAGTTGCTGTCGACCATGGCCTGCCACGGCGCGGTGCGCGCCAACCGCCGCCTGGGGATTCCCGAGATGAATGCGCTGCTGCGGCAGATGGAGGCCACCGAGCGTTCCGGGCAGTGCAACCACGGGCGTCCGACCTGGGCGCACGTCAGGCTGGCCGATATCGATCGGTGGTTTCTTCGGGGGAGATGAGATGTCGGGTTCGGTGAGGGGAGGGGCGCTGGCGGCGACGCTGGCGCTGGTGCTGGCGGCCTGCGGCGGGGGCGGCAACGGTGGCGTGGGCGGCGAGGGGAGCGGACAGGTGCAGGCCGATCCGGCCTTCGTGGCCGAGAACGAGGCCTGGCGTTCCGAGCGTCGGGCCCGCCTGCTGAAGCCCGACGGCTGGACCAGCCTGATCGGACTGCACTGGATCGAGCTGCCCGCGCACTACATCGGCAGCGGCGCGACCAATGGCATCCGCCTGGCCAAGGGGCCCGACAAGCTCGGCCTGCTGCAGCAGCAGGGCGGCCGGCTATGGCTGACCCCGGAGGCCGATGTCGCGCTCGACGTGGACGGCGAGCCGCTGCGCGGACGCATCGAACTGCATCCGGACGGTTCGCCCGCGCCGACCCGGGTGGGTTTCGACGAGGGGAAGGGGCAGCTGTCGGTGATCGAGCGCGGCGGCCGCAAGGCGCTGCGCGTGCGACACGCCGAAGCCGCCAGCCTGACCGGTCTGGGCCCGCTGGCGTACTGGCCGGCGGATCCGGCGTGGCGCCTGCGGGCGCGCTTCATCCCCCATCCGCCCGGGCGCACCATCGCGATCATGGACATCACCAGCCAGCAGGCGGCCAAGCCCAATCCCGGGATGGTCGAGTTCGAGCATTCCGGCCAGACCTACCGGCTCGAGGCGCTGGAGGGGGACGCGGGTGGACTGTTCCTGATCTTCGCCGACCGCACCAGCGGGCACGACAGCTATGGTGCCGGGCGCTATCTCGACACGCAGGCCCCGGCCGCCGACGGCACGGTGACCGTGGACTTCAACCGCGCCTACAACCCGCCCTGCGTGTTTACCGATTTCGCGACATGCCCGCTGCCGCCGCCGGAAAACCGGCTGGACCTCGCGGTCACCGCCGGCGAGAAACGCTACGCCAGGCCGGCGGGCTGATCGGCGACTGCGCGGCCGTTTACTTGGCGGCCACGGTCCCGGGGAGGACGCTCGCTACACTGGCTGGACGCCAATGAGCGGTTCGCGGCGCGCGCGTTCCCCATGACGCGGCGTGCCGCCGACAGCCCCTCGCCCGAACAAGGATCCTCGATGCCCCTCGACTGGAAAGCCCCGCTTCGCGCGGTCCGCCGCGCCCTGGCCGCCGCCGTGCTCGTGGCCTGCGCGGGCGCTGCGCAGGCCGAAACCACCGCCGCCGCGCAGGCCGAGCCTCCGGTGCCGCTGCTGTGGAAGGTCTCGGACGCCGACAATTCGCTGTACCTGCTCGGTTCGTTCCACCTGCTCAAGCCCGGCGACTATCCGCTGTCGCGCGACATCGACGACGCGCTGGCCGACGCCGAGCAGGTGGTGTTCGAGATCGCACCGGAAGAACTGGGATCGCCGGCGCTCGGCAGGCAGATGGGGCAGGCGGCGCTGCGCACCGACGGCACCACCCTGGACAGCGAACTGCCCGCGGCGACGCGCGAAGCGCTCGCCGGCTGGCTGCAGGCCAACGCCGGCCAGATGCAGGGCATGCAGCTGGCACCGCAGATGCTGCAGCTGTTCGAGCCGTGGTTCGTGGCGCTGATGGTCACGGTGGCGGAGATGCAGAAGGCCGGCCTCGATCCCGCGCTCGGGCTCGACGTGCGCCTGGCCCAGCGCGCCACCCAGGCTGGCAAGTCCACCGGCGGGCTGGAAACCGTCGCCGAGCAGGTCGCCTTCCTCGACGGCATGGACCGGGGCGAACAACTGCAGTTCCTGGAGCAGGCGCTGGCAGGTGCTGCCGATGGCCGCGCGGAGATCGAACGGCTGCATGCGGCCTGGCGCAGCGGCGACGCCGAGGCGCTGTGGACGGGGATGGCGGCGGAAATGCGTCGCGAGTTCCCGGGCCTGTACCAGCGCATCAACGTGGCGCGCAATGCCGCCTGGGTGCCCAAGCTCGAAGCCAGGCTGGCCGCGCCGGGGACCGACGACGTGCTGGTCGTGGTGGGCGCGCTGCATCTGCTGGGCGAGGATGGCGTGGTCGAGCAGCTGCGCGCCAAGGGCTATGAGGTCGAGCGGATCTGCTCGGCCTGCGCAGGCAGGTAGGCGCGCCTAGGCTGCAGGCGCGACGGGCCGCATCTCGATGCAGTCCACCGGGCAGGCCGGCAGGCACAGCTCGCAGCCGGTGCACAGCGGCGGAACCACCGCATGCATCAGCTTGGTGGCACCGACGATGGCGTCGACCGGACAGGCCTGGATGCACTTGGTGCAGCCGATGCAGTCGGCCTCGACGATCAGGGCGACCTGGGGCGGCCGGTGCAGTCCCCGCTGGCGGTCATAGGGGGCGGCGGGCACCCCCAGCAGGCGCGCTAGGCTGCGCGCGCCTGCATCGCCGCCGGGCGGGCAGCGGTCGATGCCGGCCTCGCCCCGTGCCATCGCTTCGGCATAGGGACGGCAGCCGTCGAATCCGCACTGGCCGCACTGGGTCTGCGGCAGCAGCCGGTCGAGGCGTTCGACCAGATCGGACGGGCGCGGGGACGTGCTCATGCCGCGCGCCGTCCGCGGTACCAGCGTTCGTGGGCCAGTGCGAGCATGCCGCGATCCTCGCGACTGTCGCCATAGGCGTGGACGCGCGTGTCGCCGGACAGATGCACGTGGCGCGTGATCTCCCGCACCTTGCGCGCGCCCACGTCGCCGCCGGCATAGCGGCCTGTCAGGTCGCCGTCGACCGCTTCCAGGCGGTTGCAGATCAGTTTCAGCCCGTGCTGCGCGCACCAGGGGCGCAGGTACAGATCCAGCGAGCCGGAGACCACGACGACGCGATGTCCCTGGCCGCGATGCCAGGCCAGCCGGGCCATCATGTCCGGGCGCAGCAGAGAAGGCAGTTCGTTCGCCGCATAGTCCGCGGCACGATGCGCGAGCGGGGCGGCGCAGCGCCCGGCCAGCGCCACCCGCGTGGCCCGCGCCCGCATGCGCGCGGCAGACACGAGGCCTGCGCGGTACCCAAGCAGCCAGGGACCCACGGTCCAGCGCGCCTGTGCGAGCTGGGCAGGCGTGGCCACGGTGCGCAGGAAGCGCGCATAGGTGTCGCAGCGGGTGGCCGTGTGGTCGAAGTCGAACAGCGCCAGTGGCATCGCGCGACTCCGCCTGCGCCTGGCTTCGCTCAGCGGACCGGCATGCCGGGCAGGGCGCCGCTGTCGGCGTCCAGCAACGCCAGCGCGCCACCGTCGAAGCCGGCCGACAGGATCATGCCCTCGCTCAGGCCGAAGCGCATCTTGCGCGGCGCCAGGTTGGCGATGAACACGACGTTGCGGCCGACCAGCTTTTCCGGCTCGCCGTAGCTGGCGCGGATGCCGGAGAAGATCTGGCGCTGGCCGAGGTCGCCGGCGTCGAGCAGGAAGCGCAGCAGCTTGTCCGAACCTTCGACGAGACCGCACTCCAGGACCCGGCCGATGCGCAGGTCGAGCTTGGCGAAATCGTCGATCCCGACATAGGCCGGCGCAGCGTCGGCGGGCGCAGCCGACCTCGCCTCGGCCGCGGCCTTGGCCGGCTTGGCTTCGGGCGTGGTCGGCGCGGCGAGGGTGTCCTTGGAGGCGTCGGTCATGGCGTCGATGTGCTTGGGGTCGATACGGGTGAACAGGGGGGTGTAGGCATTGAGCGTGCGGCCGCCGAGTTCCACGAAGCGGCCCGGACCGAGGTCGGCGCCGCCCAGGTACGCCTCGACCCGCGCCACGATGCCCGGCAGGATCGGCTTGAGCATGCCGGCGATATCGGCGAAGGCCTGCAGCGCGGTGGCCAGCACCAGGTGCAGGTCAGCGCGGCGCGCCCCGTCCTTGGCCAGCGCCCAGGGCGCGGTCTGCGCGATGTACTCGTTGACCGCGTCGGCGGCGGCCATTGCGTTGCGCGCCACGGCGGCGAAGTTGCCATGTTCGTAGTCCGCGGGCGCCTGCGCGCTGGCGTTGCGCACCTGCTCGCCGAGCGCGCGCGCCTGTGCCTCCCAGCCGTCGCTCACGCCGGCTGGCGTCGTTGACGGCAGGACGTTGTCGAACTGGGTCTGCAGCAGCTTGGCGCAGCGGCTGGCGATGTTGACGAACTTGCCGACCAGATCGCTGTTCACGCGGGCGACGAAGTCCGACAGGTTCAGGTCGAGATCGTCCACGCCGCCCGAGGACTTGGCCGCGAAGTAATAGCGCAGCGCTTCGGGATCCAGGCCGCTGTCGAGGTAGGTGCGCGCCATCACGAAGGTGCCGCGCGACTTGCTCATCTTCGCGCCATCCACGGTCAGGTAGCCGTTGACGTGCAGGCGGTCGGGAAGACGCAGGCCGTTGCCGGCCAGGACGGCCGGCCAGAACAGGCCGTGGAAATTGACGATGTCCTTGCCGATGAAATGGTGCAGCTCAGCGCCGTCGCCCGGCTGCAGCAGGCGCTCGAACGCGGCCTCGTGGAGGTCCGGCTTGCGGCCGCTGCGGGCCAGCGCCAGCAGGCTGGAGAAGTAGCCGATCGGCGCGTCCAGCCACACATAGAAGTACTTGCCCGGATGTCCCGGGATCTCGAAGCCGAAGTAGGGCGCGTCGCGGGAGATGTCCCAGTCGCGCAGCCCGCCCTCGGCGTCGATCCACTCGCGCAGCTTCGCCTTGACGCCCGGCAGCGCGACCTCGCCCTGCAGCCAGCCGCGCAGCGTGTCGGTGAAATCGCCGAGCTTGAAGAAGAAGTGTTCGGACTCGCGCAGTTCGGGCGTCGCGCCGGAAACCACCGAGCGCGGGTTCTTCAGCTCGGTTGGCGAATAGGTCGCGCCGCAGTTCTCGCAGTTGTCGCCGTACTGGTCGTCGGTGCCGCAGACCGGGCAGGTGCCCTTGACGTAGCGGTCGGGCAGGAACATCTGCTTGACCGGGTCGTAGAGCTGCTCGATCGAACGGCGGTCGATGTGGCCGCCCGCCTCGAGCGCCGCGTAGAAGCGCCCGGTCAGCTCGCGGTTCTCGTCCGAGTGCGTGGAGTGGTACCAGTCGAAGTGCACGCCGAAGTCGGCGAAGTCGCGCTCCTGGCTGGCCTGCATGCCCCGGATGAACACCTCCGGCGCGACACCGGCCTTTTCCGCGGCCAGCATGATCGGCGTGCCATGGGTGTCGGTGGCGCAGACGAAGTGCACCGTGCCCCCGGCATGGCGCCGCGCACGCACCCAGATATCGGCCTGGATGTAGCCGACGAGGTGGCCGAGGTGCAGGTGGCCGTTGCCGTAGGGCAGGGCGCTGGTGACGATGGCGGGGCGGGACATGTGCGGGCGTCTTGCGGGGGGCGCCGATTATCGCATGGCCGGGCGTGGCGCCGGGCGTCGCACCGGGCGGCACCACCCGTAGCCCACGTCCTCACATGCAGGTCCAGTCGAGGTCGGAGCGGCGCAGCGGCGGCAGCTGGGCAACCCAAGGGGGATCTCTGCTACATGAGGCCCTGGCCCCACCGAATCCATCGTGATGGCGCGGAGCGGACGGTCTCCGCCGTGGGCGCCAGATAGAAGAAGGGCCCGGCAATGCCGGGCCCTTCTTGTGTCGCACTTGCGGTTTCGATCAGAACTTGTAGGTCGCGCCCATGTACATGAAGCGACCGACGCTGTCGTAGAACGCGCTGGAGACGTCGGCACCGAAGTAGTTCGCCGGCGGATCCTTGTCGAACACGTTCTCCATGCCGATGTAGACGTTCAGCTGCGACTGCGGGAACGTGTAGCCGACCTGGGCGTTGTGGTAGGTGTACGAGCCGTTCCGGATCGGGCTGGCCGAACCCGGGTTGGACTGGTACGCCTTCGGCTCCACGCGCAGGTTGTGGTGCATGTAGCGCATCGTCCACGACACCTTCCACTCGTCGCGCTGGAAGCTGGACTCGAGGTTGGCGCGGTAGCGCGGATCGGCCACGTTGGTCAGCCAGTCCCTGTACTCGTTCGGGAAGGTCTGGAACTCCCACTCACGCGACTGCAGCAGACGCGTGCCGACGAAGCGCATCACCGTGATGCCGCCCAGCATGCCGAAGCGGTAGTCCACCTCGAAGTCGACGCCAACGCGACGCGACTGCGCCAGGTTCTCGTTGAGGGCGACCCAGTTGTAGATGCTGTGGGCCGGGAAGTCGCGTCCCTGCGGGTCGACGTAGCCGCCGGCCGGCGCACGCAGGATCTGCTGGCAGAAGATGTTGTCGACGCCGCCGGGGGAGTCGACGCAGCGGGTGGCGTTGGTCTGGCCGGTGACCGAGCCGATGGCGTTGGTCAGATTGATGCGCCAGTAGTCCACCGACACGCCCAGGCCTTCGACGAACTCGGGCTGCCACACGAAGCCGAACGAATGCGAGTCGGCGACTTCGGGCTTCAGGTTCGGGTTGCCGCCGCTGACGCCGGGGCGGTTGGCCGTGTACTCGTCTTCCCAGCCGACCGGAACCCCGAGGGCCGAGCAGTTGGCCTGGCGCAGCGCCGGATCCGCCGATGCCTGCGGACGGTTCGGGTTGGTGCCGCGGTAGTTGCAGGGGTCGTTGATGGTCGCGAAGTTCTGCGACTGCGGGTTGAACAGCTCGGCGATGCTCGGAGCGCGCACGGCGCGGGCATTGGTGCCACGGAAGCGCAGCGACGGCAGGATCTGCCAGTCGATACCCATGTTCCAGGTATTGGCCGAACCGATCGAGCTGTAGTCCGAATGGCGGCCGGCGAAGTCGACGGACAGCCGCTCGACGCCCGGCAGGTCTGCGAGCAGCGGGATGCTGATTTCAGCGAACACGTCGGTGACGTCGTACTTGCCGCCGCGGCTCGGGATCGCGTTGAGGAAGGTCAGGCCCAGCGCGGCGAGCGCGTCGGTATTCTCCTGGCTGTCCTCCTTGCGGTGCTCGACACCGGCGGCGAAGCCGACGCTGCCTGCGGGCAGGGAAAACAGGTCGTTGTTGGCGACCGAGGCCGCGAACACCGTCTGCTTGATCTTGGAGCTGTTGAGCGAGGTCGTGTTGAACCAGGCGGCCGCTTCGGGGCTGACGGCGCCGTTGCCGAACACCGAGAACGGCACGCAGCCGGAGATCAGGGCGAGGTTGTAGGGGTTGCCCGTGTGGATGTTGATCGCGGTGGGGTCGACCGTCGCGCGGCAGGCGATGTTGCCGTTGGCGTCGAGCACGGTGTCGAGCCCGGCCTGCCAGCGCTCGTTGATGCGGTTGTTGAGGTTGCGGCGGGCGATCGACGACTCGCCGTAGTTCATCGAGGCCTCATAGGACCAGGCGTCGCCGAAGTAGCCTTCGACGCCGGCCACAATGCGCTTGGTGTCGCGGTCGATCAGCTCGCCGCGGCGGCCGGAGTCCATGTTGAAGCGCATGACGCCGAGGTACTGCAGCCCGTTGGATGCGACCGTCTGCAGCGCCGACGGGTTCGCCGCCAGGAACGCGCTCAGTTCGGGCGAGATGTAGGCGTTGTCCGGACGGATGCGGATCGGCTGGTCGAAGGTCGACTGGCCGTAGAAGTTGGACTCGGTCTTGCTGTACTTGCCTTCCAGGAACAGGCGGTGGTTCTCGGTCAGGTCGAAGCCGAAGATGGCGTTGACGCTGGTGCGGTTGAACGCGGGTTCCAGGTCGGCCGCCGCGTTGAGGTCGGTGAAGTCGCAGTCGATGCAGCTGCTCGCGTTGTACCAGCCGTCGTAGCGGTTCGGGGAGAACGAGCCGTCGGGGTTGAAGCTGTAGCGGTTGCTGCCGTTGAACGAGCCGACGGTGAACGTGCCGCCGTAGGACAGCGCGTGGTTGCCGCCGGGGCCCTGCAGGATGTTCTGCGGGTTGCTCTCGGAGGGCGGCTGGGTGGGATCGTAGTCCGGGTTGGGACGGGTCACCAGGTACTGGCGGCCGATGGCGCGGTCGGTGCGCCCGAAGCGGTCCTGCTCGCTGCGCTCGATCGAGATCGCGGCGGTGCCGCGGCCGTCGGCGAAGTCGCTGCCCGCCGAGAAGCTGACGAAGGAGCGGTCGAAGCCACCCTCGTCGGCGATGCCGCGCTGGCCGCGCAGTTCCATGCCGTCGAAGGACTTCTTCATGATGAAGTTGACCACACCGGCCACCGCGTCGGCGCCGTATACGGCGGAGGCGCCGCCGGTGATCACCTCGACGCGTTCGATCCACTCGACCGGGATGGTGTTGACGTCGACGGCGCTGGAACCCGGGCTGGAGCCCACATGGCGGCGACCGTTGACGAGCACGAGGGTGCGGGCCGTGCCCATGCCGCGCAGATCGAGCAGGCCAAGGCCGGCCGTGCCGATGAAGCGGGTGGAGTTGCCCAGGGTGTAGTTCGGGCTGAGCGCCGGCATCTTGGTCATCAGGTCGGCGATGGTCACGGCGCCGGTGGTGCGGATCTCTTCGGCGCTGATCGCGGTGACCGGCGACGGCGTGACGAAGCCTTCGCGGGCGATACGCGAGCCGGTGACCATGACCTTGTCGAGCGTGGTGGCGTCGGAGTCCGCGACCGCGTCCTGGGCGACGGCGCTGGCGGCTGGCACGAGCATGGCCAGCACCAGGGCCGCCGTCAGCGGATTGCGGTGCAGGCGATTCGGTTCAATCATTTGAAAACCCTAAAAAAGAAGACTTGAGACGGGCAGGCCCTGTCACAAAAGTGAATGGATGCACCGCCGCCCGACTCTAACAATCCTTTAACAGGCGGATCAAAGACGCTTAACTTTCTTGTGAGTTAAGCGCTTGTGGCTTCCCGCCGGCCGAGCGAGCCAAGTGATGGGCAGCCGGCCTCACGCACACACCGAAAGTCCGGGCGCGCGGTGGGGGGCAGGCCCGCTGTCGCAGACTCACGCCCTTGGCGATTTCAGCCGCCACGGCTGCGGTCGCGGGCGCGCAGGCGCGCGCCTCCCTTGGGCTGACGGGAGGCGTGACGGCCAGCCGAAGCTGCACCGCTTACCGGTGATCGGCGGAGAAGGGTGGAGGCCGGCGTCAAGTCCGGGCGTCTGGGCGCGCAGACCCGCCTTGATGGCGCGGGTCTGGCGTGGGCACGTCGCGGACGTCTGCGGTTATTGGCGCAGCCAGACCTGCGACTTGCAGATGAAGGCGACGCAGCCGGAAACCTCGAGCTTGCTGCCGCCATCGAGCAGCTGCATCTTCGACTTGTAGACCTTGCCCTCGTCGGGCTTGAGGATGGTGCCGCCGGCGTAGGCGCCGCCATCGGCCTTCATCCCGCGGATGATCTCCATCCCGGTGATCGGCTGGCCCTTGCGGTCGTCCTTGCACTTGTCGCAGGCGGGGTTGGGCTTGCTCGGATTGAGCAGTTCGACGATCCGGCCGTTCAACGTGCCGTTGCCCGCCTGGGTGATCTCGACGATGGACTTGGCCTGGCCGGTTTCGTCATCGATGGTCTTCCAGCGGCCGACGGCGGGGTCGGCGGCCTGCGCGGCGGTGGACAGCATGGCCAGGGCTAGCAGCGCGGTGAATCGTGTCATGGGGCGTCCTCGTTCCGTCGCATCGTCGGTGATCGGGAAGTTATACCGCATCCGCCGGGCAGCCGGCGATGGTCGCAGCGTAGTGGCCGCACAAACAGAAAGCCCGGCGCGGGGCCGGGCTTCCTGTCGCAACGGTCGGATGGACTTACCGGCCGAACGCGAGCTTCGCTTCCAGATACACCGCGCGACCCAGGATGTCGTAGTAGTAGTTGTTCCAGGGCGTGCCGGTGGTGCCGGGGAAGTTCGCAGCCTGGTGGTCGGGCATCTTGTTGGTGAGGTTGTTCACCATCGCCGAGAACGTGAGATCGTCGTTCGCACGCCAGTTCACGCTCGCGTTGTAGGTGATGTAGGGGCCCCACTTGCCGGCGGGTTCCCCGTTGACCTCGTAACCGTATCCACCCACGTATGCCAGGTAATTGGGGGTGGACCCGATCCGGTTGGCGTACAGCGTGGTGGTCCAGTCACCCTTGGCCCACGCGACCGAAGCATCCAGGCGCGTCTTGGCATAGGAGTCGTAGACCCACATCGAGTACGGATCGCGCAGCAGGTCGACCGCCTCGCCTTCCGGGGTGGACTGCAGCCTGTGCCGGATCTTGTTGGTGTAGTTGCCCGCGAAGGACAGGCTGCCGAAGTTGCCCACGTCCACGAGGTAGTTCAGGCTCGCGGTCACCAGCTCGAGGTTCTGCTTGGCGATGTTCACCTTCGGCGTGTACAGGGATTCCAGTTCGCCGCTGGCGCTGCGACGGACCCAGGACAGCACGTTGTCGCAGGAGGTGATCGGCGTGCCGGCGGCGCCCGTACGGCAGTAGTACTCGCTGCGCATCAGGTCGTTGGCGCTGATCGAATCGACCTCGTTCTCGATCTGCCAGCTGAAGTAGTCCACGGCCAGCGACAGCGCGGGCGTCGGCGACCAGACCACGCCGGCGTTCCACACGTCCGCCTCGATCGGCTCGAGGTCGCGGTTGCCGGCGGACTGCCCGAAGAACTGCTCGTCGTCGTAGGTGCAGTCCTCGGTATTGCCGGGCAGGAAGCCCTCCTCGGCGCAGCGGTAGTAGTCCGTTGCGAAGCTGTAATAGCCGCTCAGGCCCTGGAAGGTGTCGGCCAGCGATGGCGCGCGGAAGGCGGTACCCAGCTTGCCGCGCACCAGCAGGCTCTCGAACGGCCGGTATTCCAGGCCCAGGCTCCAGGTCGGCTTGGACACGGTGTCATCGGCGATGTCGAACGAGTCGTAGCGCGCCGAGGCGCTGATCGTCAGCGGCTCGAACACCGGCATGCGCAGCTCCGCGGTCAGCGCGTAACGGCTGCGTCGGCCGGCGCCGCTCACCGAGGTCAGCCCCCAGACCTCGGAACTGAGGGTGTCGGGATCCTCGATCAGCCGCGGGTCGGGACTGTAGTCCCACCCCTCGTTGCCCACTTCGCCGACCACGGCGAAGCCGGCGTCGCCGCCCGGCAGCGAGAACAGCGAGGTGTTGGTGAGCTGCAGGTGCGCCAGGTTGTCCCAGGTGCGCGAGTCGGTGTCGATGAAGCCGGTGAACGAGGCGAACTCGGCCGGGGTGATCGTGCTGTAGAACGCGCCGTAGTCCGGAGTGAACACCGGGTACTCGCCGAAGATCGGATCCAGCCCCTGCTGCGGCCCGAGCACGCGCTCGAGGAAGAAGTTGTCGATCGGCTCGCGGAAGCGGACCCAGTTGTTCTCGGTGAGCCGGTACTCGGCGCGCGAGAGATAACCGTCGTAGTCCCACGCGCCGAAGCTGCCGCTGGCGCCGAGTGTGACGGTCAGCGCCTTGTTGGTGTCGGTGTTCATGATGTCGCGGAAACCCTCGCCACCGATCTCCTCGGGCGCGAAGGCGCGCTGGAGGTTGAGGATGGCATCCGGGTAGCGCGGGTCGTAATACCCGCCGCCGAACGACGACTCCGTGCCCCACCAGGTGTAGCTGGAACCCGTGGCGTACTTGGTCTTGTCGTACAGGCCCAGGACTTCCGCGTACAGCTGGGTGGTCTCGCTGAGGTCGAAGGTGGTGTAGGAGTAGATCTGGCCGCCCTGCTTGCCGTTGCGGATGGTGCGGTAACCGGGCGTATAGAGCGAACCGCAATAGGTGCCCGAGCCCGGGCGCGTGAACTCCTCGGTGGTGCCGCCGAAGTTGCCGGTGGTGTTGGCGCAGCCCTCGGGGGCGGGGAACAGGTAGCCGCCATTGAGCGAGTCGAGCACCACGAAGTCGCGGCTGGGAATGGCCGGCGAATAGCCGCGGGTGTTGTAGGTGCTGGACAGGTCGCGCTGGTAGCCCCACACCGGCGCGCGGTCGTCGAGCTGGATGCCCAGCAGCGAATTGAGGCGCCCGTCCTCGCTGGCGAAGCTGTCGGCGAAGGTCAGGCGCAGGCTGTTGCCGCCGCCCTCGCTGAAGAAGCCGCCGCGCAGCGACACCTCGCCCCGGTCGACCTGCTTCTTGAGGATCACGTTGACCACGCCGGCGATCGCGTCCGAGCCGTACAGCGACGACTGCCCGCCGGGCAGGATCTCGATGCGCTCGATCAGCGCGACCGGGATGCCGCTGATGTTGTTGAACACGTCCGAGCCGTTGTACAGGGCCGGGTAGTTCGCCATCGGGCGGCCGTTGATCAGGTACTTGGTGTAACCCGGGTCCAGGCCGAACATGCTCGCGGCCTCGGCGCCCTGGGTGAACGAGGCGCTGGTCTGGCCGCCCTGGATGCCGCCGGTGGCGAAGCTGGACTGCTGCAGGACATCGGCCACGCTCTGGAAGCCGCGCATCTGGATGTCTTCGGCGCTGATCACCGTGACCGGCGTGGCCGTTTCGATCTGGCTCTGCGGGATCAGCGAACCGGTCACGATAACCGCGTCGAGTTCGGTGGCGCCTGCCTGTCCGGAATCCTGCGCCATCGCGACGCTGGAAGCGGAGATGACGATCGCGCTTAGCAGCGCCTTGCTCAGCAGGCTCTTCTTCAACTTGGGGGTGGGGGTCTTCATATCGTTTCCATAGCGTGGACAGTCGGTCCGCAGGCCATCGGGGTATGGATTCCTGCGGCATCGGGGCAGTGCCCAGCGGCGAAATTAACATGGCTTTAATAGTGCGGATTCATGAACCTGCACATTATGGATTTGCAAAATCTGGCGGTTTCTGTTCCTGGATGGCGACACGCGTTTCACCTGTTTTTCACGCTGAAAGCGCTAGCGGGCGATAGCCGGAGAAACCCGGGCAGCGTTGGTCGGCGATGTTGCGAACGCTGAAGACTTGTTGGCATCGGTTCCGCTGTGCGAGTGCCGGCGCCTTCTCTCTGTGCCCGACGCGATCCCGCGTCTCCGTCTAAGATCATTCGCCACATCGGGGCACGCGGCGGGGAATGGACGGGAGGGGTAGAATCCGCGGTTGCACAACCCGGAAGAAACGCACGCCATGCCTGTCGCCGCCCACGCAGTCCAGTCGGGTCTGTCCCCGCATCCGCGGATCCGCAATATCGTCGCGGTCGGTTCCGGCAAGGGCGGCGTCGGCAAGTCCACGACCGCGGTGAATCTCGCCCTGGCCTTGGCGGCCGGTGGTGCGCGCGTGGGCGTGCTCGACGCCGATGTGTACGGTCCCAGCATCCCGACCATGCTCGGCCTGTCGGGTCGGCCGGACAGCCCGGACGGCAAGTCGATCCTGCCGATGCACGCGCACGGGGTCGAGGCCATGTCGATCGGGCTTCTGGTGGATCAGGACGCGCCGATGATCTGGCGCGGTCCGATGGCGACCTCGGCCCTGATGCAGCTGCTCAACGACACCCTGTGGGGCGGCGAGGAAGGGCTGGATTTCCTCGTCGTGGACCTGCCGCCCGGCACGGGCGACATCCAGCTGACGATGGCGCAGAAGATCCCCGTCGCCGGTGCGGTGGTGGTGACCACGCCGCAGGACGTGGCCACGCTCGACGCTCGCAAGGCGCTGCGGATGTTCGAGAAGGTGGACGTGGCGGTGCTGGGCCTGGTCGAGAACATGGCCCAGCACGTGTGCTCCAACTGCGGCCACGTCGAGCACCTGTTCGGGCAGGGCGGCGGCGAGCGCATGGCGGCCCAGTACGGCGTGCCCCTGCTGGGCTCGCTGCCGCTGGAATCGGCGATCCGCGAGCAGGGCGATGCGGGCCTGCCGATCGTCGCCGCGGCGCCGGACTGCGCGGCCGCGCAGGCCTACCGGGGGCTCGCGGAGCGTCTGCTGGCCGAGCTCGACCGGCGCCCGCGCGCCCCGCGGGGAATTCCTGCCTCCCTGCTGTAGCCAGCCGGACCCGGACCCTGGCGGCTCCGCTGTTCCTGCGCGCCGCCGCGCCCCCTACAATGCCGCGATTGGCCGCAACGGCCGCAGGGAACCGCGCATGAGCATCAAGAGCGACCGCTGGATCCGGCGGATGTCGGAGCAGCACGGCATGATCGAGCCCTACGAGCCGGGCCAGGTCAAGGAAGTGTCGGGCAGCCGCATCGTCAGCTACGGCACCTCCAGCTACGGCTACGACGTGCGTTGCTCGCGCGAGTTCAAGGTGTTCACCAACATCAACTCCACGATCGTCGACCCCAAGCACTTCGATCCGAAAAGCTTCGTCGACATCGAGGCGGACGAATGCATCATCCCGCCGAACTCGTTCGCCCTGGCGCGCACGGTCGAGTACTTCCGGATCCCGCGCGATACGCTGGTGGTGTGCCTGGGCAAGAGCACCTATGCGCGCTGCGGGATCATCGTCAACGTGACGCCCCTGGAACCGGAGTGGGAGGGGCATGTGACGCTCGAGTTCAGCAACACCACGCCCTTGCCCGCCCGCATCTACGCCAACGAGGGCGTCGCGCAGATGCTGTTCTTCCAGTCCGACGCCGACGATGTCTGCGAGACGTCCTACCGCGACCGCGGCGGCAAGTACCAGGGGCAGACCGGGGTGACGCTGCCTCGCACGTGATCGCGGGGGCGCTGGGCGGCGCAGCCGGTCACGGCCGTCGGCCGGCGAGGGGAGGTGGTGCCCGCCGCGAGCCTGCGCGAGACGCATTGGCGGGCGACGCCGCATGCGGACCGCTGGCCGCACGGGCGCGCATGCGTGCCACCCCGAAAGTCAGCCCGGCAGCCGTGCCTGCAGCAGCCTGATCCGCTCCACCAGCGCCTCGGGCGTGTAGGGGCGGGCGGCGACGCGGCCCCACACCGGCGCGGGCCAGGCCGGATCGTCCTCGAACCGTCCGATCACGTGCACGTGCAATTGCGGCACCAGGTTGCCCAACGCGGCGACGTTGAGCTTGAACGGCCGGAACGCATCGTCCAGCGCACGGGCGGCCAGGTCGATCTCGTCGGTGAGCAGGTGCCGCTGCTCCCGGTCGAGGTCCATCAACTCGCGCGCATCGCCGATGCGCGGCACCAGCACCAGCCACGGGTAATTGGCATCGTCCATCAGGCGCAGCTCGCATAGCGCCAGTGTGGCGACCGGATGGGTGTCGGCCGCCAGCTGCGGATGCAGCTCGTAGCCGCCGGCGGGGTCTTGCCTGGTCATGGGGACCTCAATGGAGTGCGGCCTGCAGGAAGGCCAGGGTGCGCTTGCGCGCGAGGGTCGCGCTGCCGGCGCTGAAATGGCGTGGATCGACGTCGCGGTTGAAGGCGTGGCCTGCGCCGGGATACACGTGGATCTCCGCCCGCGGCCAGGCGTCGCGATGAGCCTGGATGTACTCCGGCGGCGTGCTGTCGTCGTCCGCGCCGAAGTGGAACAGCATTGGCGCGCGCAGCGGCTCGCCAAGGAAGGGCCGGGAGCGCGCGCCGTAATAGGACACCGCCGGCAGCCCGAGCCGGAGGTTGGCCAGCAGCGCCATGCTGCCGCCCCAGCAGAAGCCGACCACGGCGACCTTGAGGCCCTCCGCGTGCAGCAGGCCCGCCGACGCGCGCGTGATCTCCACGGCGCGCTCGCTGCCCAGGTCCGCGACCAGCTGGCGGCCACGCGCGACGCCGGCCTCGTCGTAGCCCAGCTCCACGTTGCGCTCCACCGGGTCGAACAGCGCCGGCGCCACGACCACATGGCCGGCGGCCGCATAGCTTTCGGCGACGCTGCGGATGTGCGCATTGACCCCGAAGATCTCCTGCAGCACCACCAGGCCGCCCAGGGCCGCGGCCTTGTCGGGCGGGTCGGCGCGCCAGGCGTGGACGGCGCCCGCGCCGGACTGGATGAGGATGTCGCGGCCCATTTCCGGTCTCCCTGCGGCAACCGGGCCGATTCTAGCCGAGGCTATAATCCGCGGCCGTGACGCCGGCCCGCGTCCACCTTCTTCCCACGGTTTTCGCATGTCCGCTGCCAGTCCCAAGGTCGGTTTCGTCAGTCTCGGTTGCCCCAAGGCACTGGTGGACTCCGAACGCATCCTCACCCAGCTCCGCGTCGAGGGTTACGACCTGGTGCCCAGCTACAACGATGCCGACGTGGTGGTGGTGAACACGTGCGGCTTCATCGATTCGGCGGTGGCCGAGTCGCTCGAGGCGATCGGCGAGGCGATGGCCGAGAACGGCAAGGTCATCGTCACCGGCTGCCTGGGCAAGCGCTCGGAGATGATCCGCGAGCAGTTCCCGCAGGTGCTCTCCATCAGCGGGCCGCAGGACTATGGCACGGTGATGGAAGCGGTGCACCGCGCGCTGCCGCCGCCCCACGATCCGTTCGTCGACCTGATGCCGCGCCGCGCGGCGGAGGAAGACGTCGGGATCAAGCTCACGCCGCGGCATTACGCGTACCTCAAGATTTCCGAGGGCTGCAACCACCGCTGCAGCTTCTGCATCATCCCCTCCATGCGCGGCGACCTGGTCTCGCGCCCGGTGGACGAGGTGCTGCGCGAGGCCGAGCGCCTGGTCGAGCGCGGCGGGGTGAAGGAGCTGCTGGTGATCTCCCAGGACACGTCGGCCTACGGCGTGGACCTGAAATACGCCGAGCGCGACTGGCGGGGCCGCGCCTACCAGACGCGGATGAAGGCGCTGTGCGAGGGACTGGCGGAGCTGGGCGTGTGGACGCGTCTGCACTACGTCTACCCGTACCCGCACGTGGACGACACCATTCCGCTGATGGCGGAAGGACGGCTGCTGCCCTACCTGGACATCCCGTTCCAGCACGCCAGCCCGCGCATCCTGCGGCTGATGAAGCGGCCGGGCGCGGTGGACAAGGTGCGCGAGCGCATCGCGCGCTGGCGCGCGATCTGCCCGGACCTGGCGATCCGCAGCACCTTCATCGTCGGCTTCCCGGGCGAGACCGAGGCGGAGTTCGGGGAGCTGCTGGACTTCCTGCGCGAGGTGCGGCTCGACCGGGTCGGCGCCTTCGCCTATTCGCCGGTGGACGGGGCCAGCGCCAACGCGCTGCCCGACCCGGTGCCCGAGGCGGTCAAGCAGGAGCGGCTGGCCCGGTTCATGGAAGTGCAGGCGGAGATTTCGGCGCAGAAGCTCGAAGCCAAGGTCGGCAGCGTGCAGCGCTGCCTGGTCGACGTGGTCGATGGCGACCTGGCGATCGCCCGGACCATGGCCGATGCGCCGGAGATCGACGGCGTGGTCCAGATCCAGGACGGGCGCGAGGCCGGGCTGGCGCCGGGCGATTTCACCGACGTCCGGATCCTGGGCAGCGACGAGCACGACCTGTACGGCGAAGTCGTCCCGGCGCTGCACCTGCTGGACTGACGCCGGCGCGATTGCGCCATACTGGCCGCCCCTGCCTGGGAGGCGTGCCATGATCGGCGATCAAGTGTTCATCCGCCTGGCCAAGGCGGCGTCCCGTTTCAGCGGCCGCTCGATGAGTTTCGTGATCGCGCTGGGCCTGGTGCTGGTCTGGCTGGTCACCGGCCCGCTGTTCGACTTCAGCAATACCTGGCAGCTGGTGATCAATACGCTCACCTCGATCGTGACCTTCCTGATGGTGTTCCTGATCCAGAACACCCAGAACCGCGACACCGAGGCGATGCAGATCAAGCTCGACGAGCTGATCCGGGTGACGCAGGACGCGCACGATGCGCTGCTCGACCTGGAAGAACTCGGCGATCGCGAACTCGCGGCCTTCCGCGCACGCTATATCGCACTGGCGCAGCAGGCGCGCGAGCGCGGGGACGTGCTGAACGACCTGGCGCGGGAACTCGGGGCGCGCGACGCCGCGGCGGGCGATATCGCCGCGCATCAGGTGCGCGACCTCGCCGCCGGCGACCGGGAAGGACGCGAGCCCTGAGTTCGCAGGTCGGCCCGCCGCCAGGCGGACCATGGCGAGGCCCGGCGGACTGGCGGGGTGGTCCCGCTGCGGACCGGGCGCGCGGCCGGACTGCAACCGGGCGATTCCACCGACGTCCGGATCTCCGGCAGCGACGGCCACGACCTGTTCGGGCGGGGTTCCCAGGCGCTGCACCTGCCCGACCGACCGCCTACACGGCCGCGCGATACTGCATGCCCCTGCCTGGGAGGCATGTCATGACCGGCGATCAATTGTTCATCCGCCTGGCGCGGACGGCTTCGCGTTTCACTGGCCGCTCGCTCAGCTTCGTGCTGGCGCTCGTCGTGGTCGTGGCCTGGCTGGCGAGCGGGCCGCTGTTCGACTACAGCGACACCTGGCAACTGGTGATCAACACCGCCACCACGATCATCACCTTCCTGATGGTGTTCCTGATCCAGAACACCCAGAACCGCGACACCGAGGCGATGCAGATCAAGCTCGACGAGCTGATCCGGGTGACCCGCGACGCGCACAACGCGCTGCTCGACCTGGAAGAGCTCGAGGACCGCGAGATCGCGGCTTTCCGCGCGCGCTATGTCGCACTCGCGCAGCTGGCGCGCGAGCGCGGCGACGTGTTGGGCGACCTGACGCGCGAGTTCGATCCACCCCGGCGCTGAACCGTGGTCCTCAGTCGTAGCGCACGTCCACCACGAAGAACCGCGCCGGGCCGGCCGGCAGCTGCACTTCGAACTCGTCGTCGATGCGTTTCTTCAGCATCGCCCGCGCCAGCGGCGAGTCGATGCTGATCCAGCCGCGCTTCGCGTCGGTCTCGTCGGGGCCGACGATGCGGTAGCGCGCGGTCTCGCCGGTGACGGCGTGCTCGAGTTCGACCTGCGCGCCGAAGAACACGGCGCCCGGATCGGAGGGCGCGGTGTCCACCACGCGCAGCGCCTCCAGCCGCTTGCTCAGGTAGCGCACGCGCCGGTCGATGCCACCCAGCTGCTTCTTGCGGTAGGTGTACTCGGCGTTTTCCGAACGGTCGCCCTCGGCGGCGGCGGCCGCCAGGGCCTTGACCACCTCGGGGCGCTGAACCCGCCACAGGTCGTCGAGTTCGGCCTTCAACCGCGCATGGCCCTCGCGCGTGACGAGGGCCGTGCTCTTCTCAGGCGGTGGGCGCCAGCGTCCCATGCTCAGCGGCGGCGCAGGCTGTAGTTGAGCGGGCTGTCGACCGGCTGGCCGTCGCTGTCGAGCATGCGCAGCTCGTCGCGCGAGACGATCTGGAACAGCCGGTCGGGTTCGTCCTTGCTGTCGGGATCGAGCAGCAGGCGCTGGCCCTGGTCGTCCACGGTCCAGGTGCCGCGGGTCTCGAAGCTGGCGTCGCGCTCCTGGTAGGTCTCGTCCAGGACGAAGCTGCCATCGGGATCGATCGCCAGTTGCATCTCGATCCCCGGGCAGTCGGCGCAGGGCAGGATGCCGGCGAAGTCGCCGGCGAAGGCCTTGCGGTCGAACCCGGCCGGGTCGGCGCTTTCATGGTGGACCACGGCGCTGGCATCGGTGCCGGCGGTGCCCGGCGCCGCCGCGGCATCCTTGGCGGTCGCGCTGGCGTCGGGGGCGGCCGACTGCGGGGCGGGGCGGTCGGCCTGGCAGGCGCTGGCCATCAGGCAGGCCAGCAGGAGGGTCGGGAACAGGGTGCGGGGCGACATGGCGGTACTCCTTGCCGGGGGGAAGGGATTGCCTACTTGAGGATGCTGCCGAGCAGTCCGCGGACGATGCGGTTGGTGATGGTGCGCGCGGCCTGCTTGCCCGCCGCCTGCACCACGCCCTGGCGGCGGCTGGTGCCGAACAGGAACTCGTTGACCGCCTTGCCCACGCCGCCTTCCTGGCCGGCGGCCGCCTCCTTGCCGCGCTTCGCCTCGGGCGGGGTGGACTGGGTGCGGCGCGCCAGGAGTTCGGCGGCCGATTCGCGGTTCACGGCGGTGTCGTAGCGGCCGCCCACCGGGCTGGACGCGCGCACCTGCGCGCGCTCGGCCTCGGTGATCGGCCCCATGCGGCAGCGCGGCGGCGCGACCAGGGTGTGTTCGACCGGCATCGGCACGCCGCGCTCCTGCAGGGTGGAGACCAGGGCCTCGCCGGTACCGAGCCGCGACAGCGTGGCCGCCACGTCCAGCGACGCGTTCGCGGCGAAGGTTTCGGCGGCGGTGCGCACCGCCTTCTGGTCGCGCGGGGTGTAGGCGCGCAGGGCGTGCTGCACGCGGTTGCCGAGCTGGCCCAGCATCTCGCCCGGCACGTCGTCGGGGAACTGCGAGCAGAAGTACACGCCCACGCCCTTGGAGCGGATCAGGCGCACCACCTGCTCGACCCGCTGACGCAGGGCCGGCGGCGCGTCGTCGAACAGCAGGTGCGCCTCGTCGAACACGAACACCAGCTTCGGCTTGTCCAGGTCGCCCACCTCGGGCAGGGTCTCGAACAGTTCCGACAGCAGCCACAGCAGGAAGGTCGCGTACAGGCGCGGCTTCAGCACCAGCTGGTCCGCGGCCAGGATGCCGATCACGCCACGCCCGTCGGTGGTGGTGCGCATCAGGTCGTGCAGTTCCAGCGCCGGCTCGCCGAAGAAACGGTTGCCGCCGTCCTGTTCCAGGCGCAGCAGGGCGCGCTGGATCGCGCCCACCGACTGCGTGCTCACCAGGCCGTAGTGGCCGGAGATCGCCTTGCGTTCCTCGATCACCAGGGCGAGCAGGGCGCGCAGGTCGTCCAGGTCGAGCAGCAGCAGGCCGCGGTCGTCGGCCAGCTTGAAGGCGATGTCCAGCACCCCGGCCTGGGTGTCGTTGAGCTCGAGGATTCGCCCCAGCAGGGTCGGCCCCATCTCGCTGACCGTGGTGCGCACCGGATGGCCGAGCCTGCCGTACAGGTCCCAGAACACCACCGGACTGGCCTGCGGCGTCCAGTCGGGCACGCCGATCCGGTCCACGCGCGCGCGCAGTCCTTCGCTGTCGGTGCCCGGCAGGGCCAGCCCGGCCACGTCACCCTTCACATCGGCCATGAACACCGGCACGCCGATGCGCGAGAAGCCCTCGGCCAGGGTCATCAGGGTCACGGTCTTGCCGGTGCCGGTGGCGCCTGCGACCAGGCCGTGGCGGTTGCCGTAGCGCGGCAGCAGGCAGACCGGACCCCCGTCGCCCGTGGTGATGGCCTTGCCCAGGAGGATGGATTGCATGCGGCGGACTCTGACGATCGATGCGCGATTCTAGCGCCGGGCAGCCGCGCCGACGCCGCCGTTCACCCGCGCGCAGGCGCGTGTCCGCACTGCGTCGCCGCTCCTTGTGGCACCTGGTCCCAGCGGCTAACCTGCCGGGCCCTCCCGTGGTCCCGGTGGTCGATGTCGTTCCTGCCCAAGCCCGCACTGCGCCGCCTGCTGTTGGCCATCGCGCTGGTGCTCGCCGTCGCTCCCTCCCTCGCCCAGGCCCAGTCGCGGCGCGCCCAGGCCGCCATCGATGCCCTCAACCAGCGCATGGCCGCGGCCGAGACGCGCTACCGCGAGGCGCTGGTGAAGATCGCCAACAACGATCCGGCCGGCCAGGACGAGAGCAACGCGGCCCTGGAGGACATGGAGGACGTGATCGTCGAATGCGGCCGGATCAAGGGCTGCGGCTCGGGCAACCTGCTGGCCAGCTACAAGCGGCTGCTCAAGGAGCAGGCGGACGCGGCCGCGGGCATGCTCGGCGATGAGGACGAGGACACCGGCGACCTGCCCACCGGCGAGGTTCCGGACGCGGCGACCGCCGCCGCGCTGCTGGCCGCCGAGGACCGCCGCTTCCTCGAGCTGGTGCAGATGAATCCCGCAGTGCAGGCCGGCATCCGTCGCTGGCTCACCGACATGCGCGTGGCGCTCATCACCAGCCACGAGAACTACCAGTACATGCAGCACCTGATGTCGCCGGCGTTCAAGCGTCGCGGCCTGCCCGAGGCCCTGCTGTTCGGCATCCTGGCCAAGGAATCGAACGGGCGCGTGCATTCGCGTTCGCGCGCCGGCGCCGCCGGCCCGCTGCAGTTCATGCCGGCGACCGGCAGCCGCCTGGGCCTGGGTCCGGACGGGCGCGGCTTCGATACCCGCTACGACCCGCGCGCCTCGGCCGACGCGGCCGCAGTCTACCTGGGCGAGCGCTTCGCCGAACTGGGCAACAACATCGAACTGTGGCTCGCCGCCTACAACGGCGGCGAGGGGCGCGCCCGGCGCGTGTATCGCGAGTTCGGCGGTCGCAGCTTCTGGGAGCCGGACGTCTACAGCCAGTTCCCGCCCGAGACCCGCGACTACGTGCCGATGGTGATCGCCGCGGCCTGGCTGTACCTGCATCCGCGCGAGTACGGGCTGACCTTCCCCCGGGTGGACG
>Ga0233369_1000120_pt1 | contig 40086 bp, 36 predicted proteins | sample ElkDunMinimDraft_26_FD_191537 | JGI IMG/M metagenome (GOLD analysis project Ga0233369, IMG submission 191537) | Fecal eukaryotic communites from dung pellets of Tule Elk in California, USA - Elk Dung D16 | ecosystem: Host-associated > Mammals > Digestive system > Large intestine > Fecal | place... | reverse complement strand
AGAGTTTTGTCAGGCTATGCCCATAAGGCTGAATATTTTTGAATTTTAAATTGTTTTATCTGATTTTTTAATAATAAAATCGAACAAACGTTTGCATGACGATAAAATTTTTTGGAAGGCTGTATTCGTTCAAAAAGTATTCAAAATTCCGTATCTTTGCGCAACCAAACATTTAGCTTTCGTAAAGCGAAAGAAATGTTTGTCAAAGTGTTAATACATTAATGTTCTTGCAATTATAAAGCAAATGAGTAACGTACATTACCAAGAAAAATTTCAGGACCGTCACAACGGACCGAGTGCTGCACAAACCGAAGAAATGTTGAATTTTTTGGGTGTAGCTTCTTTAGATGAGTTGATCGAACAAACTGTTCCTGCTCAGATTAGAAGAAAAGCTATAAATCTTCCAAATGCATTGAGCGAAGTCGCTTATTTGGAGAAAGTAGCACAGATTGCGGAGAAGAACAAAGTTTTCAAATCGTATATCGGTCAAGGATATAATGATGTAATTCTTCCAGGTGTAATTCAGCGTAATGTATTCGAAAATCCAGGATGGTATACACAATATACGCCATACCAAGCGGAGATTGCGCAAGGACGTTTGCAAGCGTTATTGAATTTCCAAACTGTAGTTTCAGATTTCACAGGTTTAGAAATTGCGAATGCTTCTTTATTGGATGAGGCTACAGCTGCTGCTGAAGCCATGTTCATGTTGTATTCGGCGCGCAAAAACAAAAATGCCAATGTATTTTTGGTGTCTCCAAATGTATTTCCTCAGACTTTAGATGTATTGACTACGCGTGCTACGCCGTTTGGTGTAGAATTGCGCATAGCTGATATCACAGAAGATAATTTGGCAGAAGATGTATTTGCTGTTTTCATGCAATACCCAGCTGCTGATGGTACGCTTGCTGATTATAAAAACTTTGCTGAAGCGGCTCACGCTAAAAATATCACGATTTGTGTGGCTGCAGATTTAATGTCATTGGCATTATTAACGCCTCCAGGCGAATGGGGCGCGGATGTTGTGGTAGGTAACTCACAGCGTTTTGGTGTACCGATGGGATTTGGTGGCCCTCACGCAGCTTTCTTCGCTACTAAGGATGCGTACAAGCGTAATATTCCGGGGCGTATCATTGGTGTGACTTCAGATTCTAATGGCGAATATGCGTTGCGTATGGCATTACAAACCCGTGAGCAACACATTCGTCGTGATAAAGCATCTTCGAATATTTGTACTGCACAAGCTTTATTAGCTATTATGGCGTCATTCTACGCCGTATATCACGGTCCAAAAGGCATCAAAAATATTGCTACACGTATCAATGATCTAGCTAAACTTGCAGATAAAGCAATCCAATCATTGGGTTATGAGCAAGTGAATAAAACGTATTTTGATACATTACGATTCAATTTGGGTAATGAAGTTGACGGTTTGAAATCAGAAGCATTAAACAATGAATTGAATTTCTATTATAACGAGGGTACAGTTGGAATTTCAATCGATGAAACTACAACTTTCCAAGATATTCAAACTATCGTACGTGTATTTGCTAAAGTAAAAGGCAAATTACAGGACGATTTGGATTTAGAAGAGTTAGCAAATGAATTAGGTACTTCAATTCCAGCGGAATTGGAGCGTACTTCGGATTATTTGACGCACCCAATCTTCAATACATACCACTCAGAGCACGAGATGTTGCGTTATATCAAATCTTTAGAAGCTAAAGATTTGTCATTGTGTCACTCAATGATTCCATTGGGTTCATGCACAATGAAATTGAATGCAACAACAGAGATGGTTCCTGTGACTTGGTCTCGTTTTGGCGGTTTGCATCCATTCGCACCAGCAGACCAAACTTCGGGCTATATGCATTTAATTAACGAATTAAATGATTGGTTGTCTGAAATTACTGGATTTGCGAAAATGTCGTTCCAACCAAACTCTGGTGCGCAAGGTGAGTATGCGGGTTTGATGGTAATCGATGCTTACCACAAAAGCCGTGGTGAAGGTCACCGTAACATCTGTTTGATCCCAGCTTCGGCACACGGGACAAACCCAGCTTCAGCTTCTATGGCTGGTCTAAAAGTTGTCGTTGTGAAAACGGATGAAAAAGGTAATATCGATGTTGAAGATTTGAGAGAGAAAGCTATTGAGCATTCTGCCAACTTGAATTCTTTGATGGTTACTTACCCATCGACTCACGGTGTGTTTGAAGAGACAATCATTGAAATCTGTAATATTATCCACGAAAATGGTGGTCAAGTATATATGGACGGTGCAAATATGAATGCGCAGGTTGGTTTGACTAGCCCAGGATTCATTGGTGCTGACGTGTGTCACTTGAACTTACATAAAACATTCTGTATTCCTCACGGTGGTGGTGGTCCAGGTATGGGGCCAATCGGTGTGGCAGCGCACTTGGTTCCTTTCTTACCAAACCATAAAGTTGTGGAAATTTCAGGTGAAGAAGGTATTACAGCTGTTTCAGCAGCGCCATTTGGTTCTGCTTCCATCTTGTTGATTTCTCATGCTTATATTGCGATGATGGGCGCAAATGGTCTTACAGATGCGACTAAAACAGCTATCTTAAATGCAAACTATATTAAAGCGCGTTTAGAAGATCATTATCCTGTGCTTTATGCAGGAGCTAACGGTCGTTGTGCACACGAGATGATTTTGGATTGTCGTGGTTTCAAAAATGTTGGTGTGGAAGTAGCAGACATCGCGAAACGTTTAATGGACTACGGTTTCCACGCGCCGACTGTATCATTCCCAGTTGCGGGTACTTTGATGGTAGAGCCGACAGAGTCGGAATCAAAACCAGAATTAGATCGTTTCTGTGATGCGTTGATCGCTATCCGTCAGGAAATCGCAGCAGTTGAAGCTGGCGAAGTTGATAAAGAAAATAACTTATTGAAAAATGCACCACATACGGCAGCAGTTGTTTCGGGAGACGAATGGGATAGACCATATTCACGTCAAACTGCAGCTTACCCTCTTCCTTACTTGAAAACGGCTAAATTCTGGCCATCAGTAGGACGTGTGAATGATTCACAAGGTGATAGAATGTTGATTTGTTCTTGTCCTTCAATCGAAGAGTACGCATAATTAATTCTCTTCTCTGAAGAGATAAACTATAAGAAGCCTCAGTCATCATTTTGTTGGCTGAGGCTTTTCTTGTTAATAACCAATCAAATATTGACTATAAATAATCAAACTAGAATATTGCAACTAATAATAAAATAGAAGTTGATTAAAAACAATAATTAACTATCAGTAAAAATTATTGTTTTTAATTAATCATAATTATACATTATATTTGATATATCTATGATTATGATTTAACTCGCTTATGAAATTCTGGTGTTATCTACCCGTTTTTTTCTTTTTTTTATTTGGAAGCCTTACAATTTCTAAAGCACAACAATATATTCCTTTTGCACAGCATGCTTTTAATGGTTCGCAAATCAATCCTGCATACGTAGGCTATAAAGAAATGTGGTTTGCACAGGTGGGTATACGCTCACAATGGGCCAAGGTGGATGGTGCGCCCAAATCTGGATATGCTAATGTAGATGGTATTTTGGATCCTGTAGCGAAGCGTCATGGCGCGGGATTGCAAATTGCATATGACAAGATAGGGGTTCAATCAGCTACCTCGATGTTCGTAAGCTACGCGGTGCGGTTGCAAATGGACGATGATGATACACAACGGTTGAGTCTAGGAATAGCAGGAGGAGCGACGCAGTACAGTTTGAATGGAAATGATCTAATTTATATTGACGAGAATGATCCCTATATTCCGCGAGGAATGATTACGACATGGCGTCCAGATATTCGACTTGGTGCATTTTATTATCATCCGAATTGGTATTTGGGTTTTTCAGTTCACGATTTGTTGGCCAATTCAGATAGTCGGGAGGATTTTGTTTACAATCAGAATTCACTCGAGGGACTTTATCGTAACACGCATGGCTATTTAATGACTGGAGCGGCATTTCCAGTTGCTGATGGTTTGATTTTTAGACCGAGTTTATTAATAAAGGACGATTTAATTGGTCCAACAGCTTTTGATGTGAATGCAATGGTGATTTTTGATGAAAAATTTTGGGTAGGAGCTGCATTCCGCTCAAGGTCAAGGATCTTTAATCGTGATTACGATGACTTGCCACTTTCTAAATTTAGTTCTTACAAGTCTATAGGTTTATTGGCACAGCTGTACACAAGCTCAAAACTTCGAATCGGGTATTCTTTTGAACACAGTCTAAACAAAATTGCCGGAATGAATAACGGCACACATGAAATATCTTTGGGCGTGTCTTTAGGTAAGTCAATGAATCGTTTTCCAATGCCTAAGTATTTTTAGCCAATCCCGAAGTCCTATTATATCGACTTTTCTTGTTAGGTTTGCATATGCAAAATGGCAAACTCTATCTAATTCCGGTACCACTTTCTGAGGGTGCTGAAAAATTGTCCTATACATTGGTTCACCATGATATCATCAATACGATTGAGGAATATGTGGTGGAAAATGAGAAAACAGCACGCAAATTTTTAAAAGCTGCGGGTTTAACTATTCCGCAGAGCCAACTAATTATTCATGATTATGCTAAGCATACGCGTGAAAAGATGGATTATAATGAAGTGTTTGCGAATGTTGCTAAAGGAAAGGATATTGGTTTGATGTCAGAAGCAGGCTGTCCAGCGGTAGCTGATCCTGGGTCGGATATTGTCCTCGAAGCGCACAGAAGAGGTATTCAAGTCATTCCTATGGTCGGACCTAGTTCGATTTTATTAGCATTGATGGGCTCTGGATTCAATGGACAAAAATTTACGTTTCACGGCTACTTGCCAATTGATAAAAGTGATCGTTCGAAGAAAATAAAAGATTTGGAGAATCAAAGCGCGCGTGAGAAGATGACTCAGGTTTTTATTGAAACTCCATTTCGAAATAATCAAATGTTGGCAGAGATCATTCGTATTGGGAAGCCTTCTACAAAATTGTGTATTGCGGCAAATCTTACCTCAGCGGATGAGTACATTAAAACCAAATCTATTGCAGAATGGAAAAACACAGCAATTGATTTGCATAAGATACCTGCAATATTTTTAATGTTTGCCTAAGTATTTGTATTTTTAAATATGCGAAAACGTAGTTTAATTACACTTTTAATGGCACTAATTTTTGTTGCCATCGCACAAGCGCAATCTACTTATGTCATTATTCATGGTGCATGGGGAGGAGCTTGGCAGTTCAAAAACACAGCAACACATCTGCAAGAAGCAGGTCATGTTGTATATCGACCTACTATGACTGGATTGGGCGAACGTCATCATTTGTACAATGATCAAGTAAATTTGACTACGCATATTACGGATGTGGTCAATACTATTTTATTTGAAGATCTCCAAGATGTGGTATTAGTAGGCCATAGTTATGGCGGAATGGTCGTGACAGGTGTAGCGGATAGTATTCCTGAGCGTATTAAGAAAGTTATTTATCTCGATGCTATCTTTCCAGAAGTAAACCAATCTGCTGTTCAGGCATTGGGAATGGGCGAAATTAACGGTAGCAATTCATTCAAAGCTCAAAATGGTCGAATCATCCCGAGTTGGGTAAGAGATACTACAAAAACGCCACGTGATGTGCCACACCCTGCTGCTACATTTACCCAGCGATTAAAGTATGATGCAGAAAAATTAGCAAAGCTCCCAATCACATACATTTTAACGTATGAGCATGCAAATGGTGGAAAGGAAAGGGATGATTTTTATAGATTCTATAAGAATGGAAAAGAAAGAAATTGGAAAATCGTTGAGCTGGAAGCCTCGCACAATCCGCAAATAGATAAGTTGAACGAGTTAGTAGCTATATTGTTAGAAGAAAAGTAATGGAAGAGATAATTAATAGCCCTGAGTATCAAAAGTTATTGCCGTATTTACCATATGTTCCCTATATACTATTTGCAGTTTTTATTAGGGTAATATTGGAAGTTATTCTATGCGTGATTAGTCGTCGAACTCTTCTACAGATAAGAGAAGAGAATCGCTGTATGCAAGTTGATCAAGTGTGGTTGATATTGATACCATTTTTTTGTATTTATTGGAATTTTATGTTCATGCGTAAAATGGTAGATTCTTTGAATAATGAGTTTCACGATCGTAAAGTTCCAGTGGAGGAAAATCCAACCCAGAAGAGTGGTTATTTCTTTGCGGGTACATATTTAGTGTATAATTTACCAGTTCCAATGTTTATTGGATTTATAGCCTATATATTAGGTATTGTATCCTTGGTGGTATATATAGTAAAAGTGAGGGAATACAAGAATTTATTGGAAGACGAAAGGTGGGGATTAGAAGATCAATTTTAGACTTTAGTAGTTGCAATTATGAAAATAAAAGATATTACATCTTATTTAGAGTCTATCGCACCTTTAGCGTATCAAGAGTCTTATGATAATTCAGGATTAATTGTTGGAAATCAAAATGATGAAGTGACCAAAGCTTTAATTTCTTTGGATTGTACTGAAGAAGTTGTAGATGAAGCTATTTCTAAAGGTTGTGACATTATTATATCGCATCATCCAATTGTATTTAAAGGAATCAAGAAGTTTAATAATAAGAATTATGTAGAACGTACAGTAATAAAAGCCATTAAAAACAATATCGCTTTATACGCTATTCATACCAATCTGGACAATGTGATGGGAGGTGTGAGTTCGAAAATTGCGGAGAAGTTGGAATTAGTAAACCATGCGGTATTAAGTCCAAAATCGGGTTTGTTGAAAAAGCTGGTCGTATATGTTCCACGTGCTAATGTTGAAGAAGTTCGTCAGGCATTATTTGATGCTGGCGCGGGCAGTATCGGAGATTACGACCAATGTAGCTACAATACGGCTGGATATGGTACTTTTCGACCGTTGGAGGGTGCTAATCCGACTATAGGTGAGGTAGGAGCGCAAGAACGTGTGGAGGAAACTAAAATTGAAGTTATTTTTCCGCAACAGTTAGAACGACAGGTTTTAGTTAGTATGTTGGCGGCTCATCCATATGAAGAGGTTGCATATCATACTATTGCTTTAGACAATAACTTGCAGTATGTAGGTTCTGGTGCTATCGGGAATTTAGAGATAGCGATGGAGGCGCAAGATTTCTTAGCTTATTTGAAAGAAAAGTTAAATCTTAATGTTATCCGCCATACGAAACTTTCTGATAAGAAAATTCAAAGAGTTGCGGTCTGTGGTGGGGCTGGAGGATTCTTATTAAATGAGGCTAAACGCTCTGGAGCGGACATTTTTATTACAGCAGACTACAAATACCATGAGTTTTTTGATGCCGAAAATGATATTGTCATCGCGGATATAGGACACTATGAATCAGAACAATTTACGCAAGAATTATTATTAGAAATAATTCAGAAAAAATTTGTTAACTTTGCTGTCCTATTGACAGGAATAGACACAAATCCCATAAAATATTTCATTTAATGGAACAAACGGTAGAACAAAAATTAAAGGCATTGTGGTCGTTGCAAGCGATTCACAGCAAAATAGATAAGATTCGTCAAGTACGTGGCGAGTTACCTATTGAAGTAGCTGACTTAGAGGATGAAATCGCTGGGCTAGAAACTCGTCTTGAAAAAATCAGAGTTGATTTAGACGATTTAGAAGATTCAATTGTAAAACGTAAAAATATGATCAAAGATGCGCAAGCAGCGATCAAAAAATACGAAGGTCAATTGAACGAAGTAAAAAACAATCGTGAGTACGACGCTATTTCTAAGGAAATTGAAATTCAAGGATTAGAAATCCAAGTTTGTGAAAAACGTATCAAAGAAGCAGAATTTGAAATTAAAAACAAAACTGAAGCTTACGAAAAATCACAAGGCAATTTAGATTATGCTAAAGGCGAATTAGAAATTAAGAAGCAAGAGTTAAATACTATTTCTTCGGAAACTCAAATTGAAGAAGAAACGTTACTAAAGAAAGCAGAAGTTGCTTCTCAAAGTAACGAAGAACGTCTTTTGAAAGTATACAACAAACTTCGTGGTTCTTTCCGCAATGGTTTGGCAGTAGTTTCAATCGAGCGTGATAGTTGTTCAGGTTGTCACAATAAAATACCACCTCAATTGCAATCAGAAATCCGTCAACGTAAAAAATTGATTATCTGTGAGCACTGTGGTCGTATTTTGGTAGACGAAGAGATCGCTGCAGAAGATTAATTTCTTTCTAAAATATTAAAAGGGTAAAGTCATTCGATTTTACCCTTTTCTTTTTTGCAACAAGTTGGATATAGATAAACAGTAAATGTTTTAATAAGTATATTTGATTCGTATTACAACCATATATTGACATAATATGTTAAATAAACTATCTATGATGCTCGGTGTTACGTTAAGTTTCACGAGTATAACATTTTCTCACGCACAAGAGGAAACGCTTTTACTTCGTAGTCCAAGTATTAGTGATACACATCTGACGTTTGTCTATGGTGGCGACGTGTGGGTAGCCGATAAAAATGGAAGCAACCCTAGACGTCTGACGACAAATCCAGGTGTAGAAATCAATCCCATATTTTCTCCTGATGGAAAGCAAATCGCTTTTTCTGGTAATTATGATGGCAACAACGATGTATATACCATTCCTGTGTATGGTGGAGAGCCAAAGCGTGTGACCTACCATCCCTCTGCGGATGTAGTACGTGGCTGGTTGAATAATAATGAACTTTATTATACGACCACGCGTGAGTTTCAGTACTCATTAGGATCAAGAATGTATAAGACAAGTACAAATTCTGCAGTTGATATGCCATTGATGATGCCAGAGGCTTATCAAGGTACACCTTCTCCAGATGGCCGGTATTGGGCATATATCAAAAACTCGGATCCTACAGAGCGTGATCGTGTAGCATTCAAACGTTACCGTGGTGGTGGTATGGTATCGATTTGGATTTTTGACACACAAACCAAAAATATTGAGGCAATTCCAGGTGAAAGATGCAACGATGTGAAACCTGTGTGGTTGGGTTCTAAAGTATATTTCTTGTCAGATAGAGACAGGATGGTAAATATCTTTAGCTATGATACAAATACTAAAAAAGTTGAAAAGCTAACTAACTATAAAGATTACGATGTGCGTACCCTACAGGGTAAAGGCAGTGAATTAGTATTTGAGCAAGCTGGTCGTATTCATATTTTGGAGACAAATAGCAAAAAAGTAAATATATTAAAAATTGCTATTGCTGCAGATCCAATGTACAAACGTGCTAGATATGAACAAATACGTTCGGATATCCGCGATTTTAATATATCTCCAACAGGTCAACGTGTATTAATCCAATCACGTGGTGAGATCATTTCTGTTCCAAAAGAAAAAGGCGAAGCAAGAAATATCTCCAATGCAGTAGGAAGTCATGAGAAATATCCAGCTTGGTCTCCAAATGGAAAATGGATTTCCTATTTGTCTGATGCAAAAGGAAAATATCAATTGGTATTGCGCGATCAGAAAGCAATGGAAGAGCCTACCTATATTGATTTGGGTAAGGATATCTTTTATTTTGAACCTACTTGGTCTCCAGATAGCAAGAAGCTTTTCTATGCGGATGCGCATTTGAATCTTTATTATGTAGATGTGACTACTAAAAATGTGGTATTAGTCGATTCTGATAAATTAGCTTCTACGACTGGTCGTACTCGAAATAGTTTCACACCTTCGTGGTCTTTTGATTCCAATTGGATTTCTTACGTTAAGACATTGAATAATGGTGTTACGGCGGTATTTATGTATAATTTGGATACCAAAGTGTCACAGCAAATTACAGATGGTATGTCTTATGTGAGTCAGCCGACATTTAGTAGGGATGGTAAATACTTATTCTTTACGGCGAGTACCAATGTTGGATTGAGTAACTCAGGCTTACATATGTCTGCGTATGATCGCAGCCCAGCTTTTAATGTGTATGCTTTTATTTTATCGAAAAATACACCTACAATTTTCAAAAATGAGAGCGATGAGGAAACGGTAAAAGAAGAAAAGAAAGAGGATAAAAAGGAAGAGCCTAAAAAAGAGGATAAGAAGGACGATAAAAAGTCAGAAACTGCGAAGAAAGCAGATGCTTCCAAACCAGATGATAAAAATCTAGAGGTTGACTTTGATAATATCAATCGAAGAATCATTGCGTTGCCATTGCAACCGGGATACTATTCTTTGGATGGTAATGTAGATAAAATGTTGATTTACCGTCGCGGAAGTATAATCGGTGCTTTTGATTTAGAAAAGGCTGAAGATAAAACTTTAGTAGAAAATGCAGGATCGTTTGTAATTAGTGCAGACGGTAAGAAAATGTTGTATCAATCTGGCCGTGACTATTTCATTACTAACGCGGGTCAAAAACCAGCGCCTAATACAGGGAAAGTTAACTTAGATAATATTCAGATCGAAGTTGATCCATCTGCTGAGTGGAAGCAAATTTTCAATGAAGTATGGGCGATGCAGAAAGAGTTTTTCTATGTCGAAAATATGCATGGAGCTAATTGGAATGCTGTAAAAGCAAAATATGAGAAATTTGTTCCGTATGTGAATCACCGTTCGGATTTAGGGTACTTATTAAATGAAATGATGGGTGAGCTTGTTGTAGGTCACGCTTATATTTATCCTGGTGATCAGCCATCAAGTCCATCAGTTAGCACAGGTACATTAGGTGCGGATTTGGAATACGTAAATGGTGTGTACAAAATCAACAAGATTTTCACAACACTGGATTGGAATCCATCTTTCAAAGCGCCTTTAGCAGAACCAGGATCGAACATTGAAGAGGGTGAGTATATTGTTGCAGTGAACGGGGTGAAACTTTCACCAGATGTAAATCTGTACAAATTATTAGAAAATAAAGTTGATAAGCAAGTTGCTTTGAAGATCAACAGTAAACCTTCTCTTGATGGCGCACGAGAAGTGATTGTGAAGCCAATTTCATTTGGTCAAGAAATATCACTTCGTCAAACCGATAAAATTGAAGCTAACCGCAAGAAAGTGAATGAATTGAGTAATGGTCAAATTGCGTATGTCTATATGCCAAATACGGGTAGAGAAGGGTATACCAACTTTAACCGCTATTACTTCTCGCAAATGGACAAGAAAGCGTTGCTTTTGGATGAACGTAACAATGGCGGTGGTTCTGTAGCGGATTACGTGATTGACTTGTTGTCACGTGATTTAATCGCTGGCTGGGGTATTCGTGATGGAAAATCATTCACTACGCCAGGAAATGGAATTTACGGACCTAAGGCGATGATCATCAATGAAAATGCGGGTTCTGGTGGTGATATGATGCCATATATGTTCCGTCACATAGGATTAGGTAAATTAGTTGGTCGTACGACAATGGGTATCTTAGTTGGTATATCAGGTTATCCGCCACTATTGGACGGTGGAAGTATCACTTCACCAAACTTTGGGGTGTTCGACCTGAATGGTAATTATATCATCGAAAATGAAGGTGTTGCACCAGATATTTTTGTAGAACAAATGCCAAAAGATTTGTTAGAAGGTAGAGATCCACAATTGGAAAGAACAGTGCAGTTGCTGTTGGAGGAAATGAAAACATATCCTTACAAAGAGCTTAAAAAGCCTGCGGATCCAATCCGTGTCAATTAAAGTATAGCATGAAAAAGGGACTGAAAAGTCCCTTTTTCATTCGCAAATATTATATAACTTTAGCCAATGAACGATTTTTTGGAAAAACAACCTTCACCGTGGTATTCATTGATGATGCTCTTGGTATATACCTTTGCATTTAGTATTGGTATACAGTTGTTGGTTTTAATGTTGGGGGAGTTGACAAATTCTTCTGCGATTGGCTTTATGCAAGGGAATAATAGTCCCGAATCTTTAGGAGGTAATTCGCGATTCTTTATGTATGCGCTTTTAGCGTCAGGAACTTTTGGAACATTCTACCTTCCTTCAGTTTTTTTACAAAAAAGGGAACCACTACATACGTATTTTCCTATAGAAAAAACTGTGCCGATGTTCTATGTGTTGGCTGTTGCAGTCTTGGTAGCGTTTAGTCCGATGATGGAACTCATTGGGGAATGGAATGCACAGATGACTTTACCAGAAAGCCTTAAAGGAGTAGAAATCTGGATGCGCACGCAAGAAGATGCTTCCAACGACTTGATCAAAAAAGTTGTCATGGTAGATCATATTGGGTTATTATTTGTTAATATTATCGTGTTAGCCGTATTCCCAGCAGTCGCTGAAGAATATTACTTCAGGGGCTCGCTGATGCATATTTTTAATCGTATTTTCAAAAATATTCACGTGACGATTTGGGTGACAGCGATTATCTTTAGTGCTATTCACGTACAATTTTTCGGATTTTTTCCCCGCGTGATATTAGGAGCATTCTTTGGATATATGCTGATTTGGACGAATAATATCTGGGTACCAATTCTTGCGCATTTTGTCAATAATGCTATTGTAACGGTGCTGGCATTCTATTATACAACACAAGGGAAGACGTTTGAAGAGTTGCAAACTTTCGATAGCTATTCCATTTTTGTGTATCTTGGTAGCTTTATGTTGACGGCAGTAATTGCTGTTTTATTTTACAAAAAATCGAAATCAAATATTAACAATGGAGAAGGGCTGGATTAAGGTCAAAACATTCGCAAAGCCTATAGAGGCAGAAATAGTGAAACAAATGTTGGAAGAACATGAAATTCCAGCTGTTTTGTTAAACAAACAAGACTCATCATATTTATTCGGAAAGATTGAATTGTATGTCAATGAATCTAACGAAGCTTTAGCTAATGTGTTGATTAATAGTGCAACATTTACAGAGGAGGACGATGCTAACTAGAGCCATCACTGGATTATTTTTTATTATTGTACTGATCGGTGCCTTGCTGTTGGGTGAAGTGGTTTATACTATCTTCTTTAGTTTGGTCGGATTAGGAGCGTTGTATGAATTTTACGGAATAACAAAATCCGAATATAATAAGCCTAATCTTCTTTTAGGCATGCTTGCAGCAGTGGCATTAACCGTATTAGTTGGTATACATTGCCTAGGTTACATTCCATTCAAATTTGTCTGGCTAGTAATTCCTTTTTTTGCTTTGATATTCATCGTAAGTCTATACCAGAAGAGTAAATTGCCTTTCAATGATATTGGCTATACCTTATTGGGAATTATGTACGCATGCATTCCTTTTATATTTTTTGTTGCTTTGGGTTTTATACAAGGCACATTTAATCATTACATTCCATTGGGATTTTTGATTATTCTGTGGGCAAATGACACAGGAGCTTATTTGTCTGGACGCAGCTTCGGAAAACATAAACTTTTTGAACGTATCTCACCAAATAAGACCTGGGAAGGTTTCGTAGGAGGTGTACTATTTGCGATGCTTATTGCGTTAAATTTAGCACAGTACTTTGGGGCGTTACAAAAATGGGAATGGGTAACGATGGCAGCAATCATTGGTGTGTTCGGAACTTTAGGCGATTTAGTAGAGTCTATGTTAAAACGCAGTTTAGGCGTGAAAGATTCGGGCAGTATATTACCAGGACACGGAGGTTTGTTGGATCGTTTTGATGGTTTATTGATCGCAGCACCGTTAGTTTTTTTATTTTTATTAATGCTTCAATAATATGAATATATCGGCATCGACTTTTGAATTTTTGAAATCACTCAAAGAAAATAACAACAGAGAGTGGTTCAATGCGCATAAAGCTGATTACGAAAAAGCTAAATCCAATGTGGAAGATTTTATCCAGGAGTTGATTAGCAAATTATCAACTTTTGATCCGCATATTGATGCCTCTATTCAGGCGAAGAAGTGTCTATTCAGAATATATAGAGATGTGCGTTTTGCAAAGGATAAGTCGCCTTATAAAACTTGGTTTGCCGCAGGAATTTCTCTTGATGGTCGTAAATTAGAGGGTCCAGAATATTATTTGCACATAGGACCTGACTGTTCATTTATGGCAGTGGGTTACTGGCGACCTAAAAAAGAGCATTTAGAAAGTATTCGTCAAGAAATTGATTATAATTTAGCGGCTTTCGAAGAAACTTTAAGCTCTGGAAATCTCACTCCAGATGATTTATCAACAGAGGACAAGCTGGTACGACCGCCAGCGGGTTACACTGAAGACAACGATGCTATAGAATATCTGAAGTTAAAGAGTTTCATCATATTTCGTCCACTGGAGGATCGGAAAGTACTTAAACCTTTTGCTTTGGAAGATATGGTACAATTGTACCAAAGAACTATTAATTTCAAAAATTTTATTCACGAAGCTATAAACAGCTAATTCACTATATCTACCACCTAATATTATGAAAAACAATTTTTTGAAGATCGCTTTTTTAAGTGGGGTCTTTCTCTTAGCTTTTGAAGCATCTGCGCAGCAGTTTGCCAAAGGTGTGGTTTTTGAAGATGTCAACAAAAACGGAAAGCGTGATAAAAAAGAAAAAGTTCTAGCAAATGTTGCGGTATCAAACGGACGAGAGGTTGTACAGACGAATAATAAAGGAGAATATGCTTTGCCTGTCGGGGAAGACAATATTCTATTTGTAATTAAGCCTTCGGGCTATACAACACCTGTCGATAAGAATAATCTACCCCAATTTTATTATATCCATAATCTGAATGGCGCACCTGATTTGAAGTACAAGGGCGTCTCAGCTACTGGAGCCTTACCCACATCAGTAGATTTTCCGCTTTATCGTACCGAGGAAAAAGAAGAATACAAAATCTTAGTATTTGGAGATCCACAAGTCTATAACTTGAATCAAGTTGATTACTTGAAAAGAGGGGTCGTAGAAGAATTAAAAGGTGTGCAAGGTTATGAATTTGGAATTAGTTTGGGCGATTTAGTTGGAAATAATCCAGATTTATTCAACCCTTACATCGATGTGATGAAGGATATAGGCGTACCATGGTATCAGGTAATGGGAAATCATGATATTAATTTTGATGTGCCAAATGACAAGATGTCTGATTTCAGTTTTAAAGCACATTTTGGACCTAACAATTATTCATTCAATAAGGGTAAAGTACATTTTATTGTTTTGGACGATGTTATTTATAACGGAGAAGGGGCTTCAAGACAATATATCGGTGGATTACGTGAAGATCAATTAGAGTTTATAGAAAACGATCTAAAATTTGTTCCAAAGGATCATTTGATTGTGATATGCGCACATATTCCATTGGTAAATAATGGAAAACATGCAATTCGTGAGGAAGATAATTTTAGGTTATTTAATGCTTTGGCGGATTTTCCATATACCTTTTCGATGTCAGCACATACACACGTGCAAGCACAAACTTTTATCGATAAGTCATTAGGCTGGAAACAAGATAAACCACACCACCATTATAATGTGGGAACTACTAGTGGCAATTGGTATTCAGGAGAGTTGGATGCAAAAGGAGTTCCTTCGGCGACAATGGCGGATGGTACCAAAAAGGGCTATGCTGTAATTACTTTTAAAGGGAACAAGTATGAGGTGGATTATCATGTAAGTAATGCGCCTAAGGATTATAAAATGAATGTGTTTCTGCCTAAAGTCACCGAGAAACGCAAAAACTCCAAAGCGAGTATGTACGTGAATTACTACTTGGGCGGTGAGAAAGATACGATTGATTATCGCGTAAATAATGGGAAATGGATGCGAATGAATCGTACAGAAACATTTGATCCTCATTTACTTTTGGAAGTGTTCAAATGGGATACATCCACCGAATTGTTGACAGGGGAACGTCCTAACGATCCTCGATTGAGTTCGCATATTTGGAAAGCAACAGTTCCTTCGGATTTGCCGATTGGCAAACATACCATTGAGTTTCGTCTGCGTGATATGTTTGGTAGAACATTTACAACTACTCGTGAATACGAAGTCGCAAAGAATTAATTCGGTAAGCTAATTTTACCCATACAAATAGCAGGTGAATCTTTGATGTTTCGAACATTGTCTGGTGAGCCTGCTATTGTTTCATTTGCCAATATAGCAAATAGGCAAGCTTCTTTTGCATCGGGATTCATAGCTATAGCATCTATAGAAGTTACTTTATATTTAGGCAAGCCTTCTTTAATATTCTGCATAAGTAAAGGATTGTGCAAACCTCCACCGCTAGCATAAACAGCAACATTATCTAGACCTTCTGATACTTTTAAAATGCCGTCTGTAATAGCTTTCCCAGAAAAGGCATTTAACGTTGCCATAATATCTTCTTCCGTAAGATTTTCTGTATGCGTTGATTTTTGTTTTTCTTCCAAATAAGATAAGTTAAACAATTCTGGTCCAGTTGTTTTTGGAAAATCTAACGTCAAAAATTCTTCTGAAAGCAAGGCTGCCAACAATTCCTGATTTACATTTCCTTTTGAAGCAATCCGAGCATCTTCGTCCATTTCTAAATCGAAATGTTGCTTCACATACTGATTCATAATGGTGTTGCCGGGTCCAAGGTCTGTGGCAAATGCTTGCAATTCTGAATTACTATTTGGTAGAAATGTAAAATTCGAGATACCTCCTATATTTAACAGTATGCGATGTTCTGTAGTATCTGTAAACAATAAATAATCTCCATAAGCGGCCAAAGGTGCGCCTTCTCCGCCAGCAGCAATATGTTTTTGTCTAAAATCCGAAAGTGTAATAATCCCAGTTTTTACGGCAATATGATCCGCATCACCAATTTGTAAGGTGCTATTTGGAAGAGAAAGATCTTTCGTCAAAATCTGCGGAGCATGATAAACTGTTTGCCCATGACTCGCTATTAAGTCAATTTCTTCAGCAGACAAATCCCATTTTTTTAGCGCTTGATTGATTAAGTCAGCATGTACATGACCCACGTAGGCATTGATGCCGCAGAATTCTTGTTGATCTATTTGTCGCTTCGCAAATATTTTACGGATGTATGTTCGGAAATCATCCGCATAATCAAAAGTTTCAAATTTTATAAGCTCTAATTTTGTCGAAAATCCAGCTCCTTCGATTCTGCATAAGGCAATATCTAAGCCATCTAACGAAGTTCCAGACATAAGACCTATAATCAATCGATTGTTTTTCGCACTGATGTTATAAAGCTTTTTAATTTGATTATTCATGCTCTAAAATTACGTACAATCTCTTTGGTAATGTGGATTGTTAATCATATTTTTGAAAAAAAACGAATATAGAATGAATTTTCCAGCAGAATTAAAGTACACTAAGGATCATGAATGGATTCGTGTGGAAGGCGATGAAGCCGTTATTGGTATTACTGACTTCGCACAACGTGAGTTAGGTGACATCGTATTTGTTGATATCAATACAGTTGATGAAGAAGTAGCAGCTGATGAGGTTTTCGGTACTATCGAAGCGGTAAAAACAGTTTCTGACTTATTCATGCCTGTGACATCTACTGTTATAGCGGTGAATGAAGCTATCGATGCTTCTCCAGAATTGGTGAACTCTGATCCTTATGGTGAAGGTTGGATTATCCGTGTGAAATTAGCAAATCCTGCTGATGTAGACGGTTTATTATCTGCTGAGGAATACAAATCAGAAATCAACGCGTAATAGCGAATTAATAAAAAACACAAAAGGGAGCAAAATCAAATTTTGCTCCCTTTTGTGTTTCTGACTTTTCAGTCAAATTATTTTACCTCTTTAAGTTCTGTTGTAGTTTGCACTTTTGCGCCCTGCATTTCTACGTTTGTGACAGTCGAAGAAGATACAGTCATAAAAGTCTTAGGATGTACAATGAAATGTCCTTTTGAAGTACCTACTGCATTGCCTGAGGCATCTTCCATTGTGATATCACAATCCACTTTATAGCCTTGGTCATTTTTCTCTACAAAAGTATATTTTGCGTTTGCGGAAAGACCTAATTTTTCCATTTTATTATTTGCAGTCCAACTTTCACCCACGGCAATAGCATATGATGGGTAAGCGACGCCAAAACTAGTCACACTGGATTTATCAAAGATTTGATCCGATACATTTGGAAATTCAACATCTTTAATCTGACCGAATTTATTCATAGTATAGGTTAGTTCGTTTTCCAATAAAGGACTGAATTGCGCGGCAAATGCTTTCTCCATTTCGTTTGCTGGTTCTTTCGATGAATCGTATGATGCAGTCATCATACCAGCGTCCAAATCTATTTTTGCATACGTATATTTACCTACAATATTTAATAATGAATCTTGATGTTCATTAAAACTAAGATTCATATGCATAATCATATCCATGATAATAGTTTGTGGACCTTCAATGTCCATTTTGTTTATCATTTCATATTTGATTGGTGCATTCGAGGTAGGAGCAAGTTTAAAAAGTACTTTTTGTTGTGCTATTGCGCAAAAAGTAAGCATTGCTAACACGAGTGTGCTTGTGATTTTTTTCATAATATTTAAATTGTTACTGCAATATAGCAATTTCAGATTTATTGCATTGGTTATATTTATCAAAAAAGGGATAACATCACATGCTATCCCTTTTACATTTATATGTTTCAAGTCTTATTTTTTCAAATAAGATACTTCTTTTACAGCTTTAACTACTTTTTCGATGCTTGGTAATGAAGCTTCTACTAAAGTCGGTGCGTATGCTAAAGGAACGTCAGCCGAAGTAACACGTGTAACAGGAGCATCTAAATAATCAAATGCATTTTTCTGTACGTGGAAAGCAATTTCTGAAGAAATTGAAGCCAAAGGCCATGCTTCTTCTACTACTACTAAACGATTCGTTTTCTTAACTGACTCTAAGATTGCAGCATAATCAATTGGACGTACCGAACGTAAGTCGATTAATTCTACGCTGATACCTTCTTTTTCTAATTCTGCTACAGCAGGAATTACTACACGAGGTATCATTTTACCGAAAGATACGATCGTTACATCAGTACCCTCTTGGATTGTATTTGCTTTACCGATTGGTAAATAATATTCTTCTTCTGGCACAGGCCCTTTATCTCCGTACATTACCTCAGATTCCATAAAGATAACTGGATCTGGATCGATGATAGCTGATTTTAATAAACCTTTTGCATCGTGAGGATTAGAAGGAACTACAACTTTCAAGCCTGGTGTATTTGCAAACCAGTTCTCAAAGTTTTGAGAGTGCTGTGCTGCTAATTGACCAGCATTACCAGTTGGGCCACGGAATACAATAGGGCAAGATAATTGTCCGCCTGACATTTGACGAATTTTTGCAGCCGAGTTGATAATTTGATCAATCGCTACTAATGAGAAGTTGAATGTCATGAACTCTACAATTGGCTTCAAACCATGTGTAGCTGCACCTACCGCAATACCTGCAAAACCAAGCTCAGCAATCGGTGTGTCAATAACACGTTTAGGCCCGAATTCGTCAAGCATACCTTGGCTCACTTTGTAAGCACCGTTATACTCAGCTACCTCTTCACCCATCAAAAATATAGTTTCATCTTTACGCATTTCTTCGTTCAATGCTTCACGAAGTGCTTCTCTGAATTGTATTTCTCTCATTAGTCTGTAAAATAGTCTTATTTTTATAGAATACGCAAAGCTAATATTTTAAAATGATATTTTTGCAATTCCGATGGAGGAATTGCGATGATATTTGTCATTTTTTGATAACCTTTTGCTATTACTTAATAATTTTCTAAAAGGAATTTCTGTAGCCAATTGTTCAGGTTTTTAAGTGCCAAATCTATCTGCCAACTCGCTTTATTTCTACGTTCCACGTAGTTTGATATCGCTCTTATTTGTGCACAAGGCAAACCTTCTTGTTCACACGCATAAAATACAGCAGCACCTTCCATGCTTTCCACTTTGACATTTGGGTACTTCATCAATACTTTCTGTATAGTTTTTTCATTCCCGTGCACTTTATTCACCGTGATGGCTTCATACTTCGGAATTTTGAAATTTATTGACGTATTAATATTATGGTAAGTTCCTTTACCAAAACCGAGGTCTTCAATATTTAAAAATTCCTCCCCATCTTCTGCCCCTAACTCATAAAATGTGTCAGTATGAATAGCCAAAATTTCACCTAATGGAATATTTTTATCAAATGATCCGGCTATCCCAACATTCAATACGTGCGAAATATCCTGTTGTTGCGTCAAAACTTTACCCAATGCATACGCTGTAGCAGTCATACCGACTCCGGTGATCGAATAAGGTATTTGTTTTTCTTCTAATAGTGGAATGCTATCCAATATTTCAAACCGTGTAGCAGCGACAATCAAGAGCTTCATTTTCTTATATTTTGAAATGCTAAGTTAATTTTTTTTAAGGTATCTTTGTAGTTATGATACATATCACGCGAAGAGAGCGCTTTTGCGCAGCACACAAATTGCATCGGGAAGAATGGTCTGCCGAGAAAAATGAGGCTATCTTCGGGTATTGTGCAAATCCGAATTGGCATGGGCATAATTATGAATTATTTGTCACGGTGAAAGGTGAGGTTGATCCAATCACGGGATTCGTCATTGATCTGAAAATCATGAAAAGTATCATCAATACGTACGTGATTAATAAATTAGACCACAAGAATATTAATTTGGATGTCGATTTTATGCAGGGTAAGATGGCTTCAACAGAAGTCATAGCCATAGAGATATTTCGCCAGCTAAAGCCACATTTTGATAAGGAAAATGTCATTTTGCATAGTGTAAAATTGCACGAAACAGAAAATAACTCCGTCGAATATTTCGGCGATTAATCAAGTAATCAAACAAAAAACAATAAAATGAGTAATCCTACGGATTTCAATGAGGAATTGGATGGTTATAGAAAAATTGACCAGTATAATACAGAGCAGGTAGACCGTATTGCTAATCATTATTCGGATATTTTGGGAGCTTTGGGCGAAGACCCAAACCGCGAAGGTTTGATAAAGACACCAGAACGTGTGGCTAAAGCGTTGCAGTTTTTGACACATGGTTATGATATTGACGCGGCATCAGTTTTACGTAGCGCGATGTTTGAGGAAGATTATAGTCAAATGGTTGTGGTCAAAGATATCGAAGTATATTCCATGTGTGAGCACCATATGTTGCCATTTTTCGGAAAAGCGCATATTGCGTATATTCCAAATGGACATATCGTAGGATTGAGTAAAATCCCTCGCGTTGTTGATGCGTTTGCACGTCGCTTACAAGTACAGGAGCGTTTAACAAATGAAATCAGAGATTGTATACAGGATACTTTGAATCCGGCGGGTGTAGCTGTAGTAATAGAATGTAAGCATATGTGTATGGCAATGCGTGGTGTACAGAAACAAAATTCTGTAACTACTACTTCTGCTTTCACGGGGGCATTTCAAAATGATGTTACACGATCAGAATTTTTACGTTTAATCACGGCTTCGTTGGATTAAATATTATTTGGAAATTATAATTCAAAAACCTACATAGTATTCATATTATGTAGGTTTTTTCATTTAGATATTAAACGAATTCGATTTAGGATAGTTCATTGTTGTTTATTAATACAATTGAAATTAAAATAACTTTCTAACTTTGCTTTTATGTTTCAAAATGAGGTGCGCGTAAATAGTTATTTGGAGAGCATTTGCGATGAAGAAAATTCATTGCTTAAGACGATTAATAGAGAGACATATTTGCGGGAGACAATGCCACATATGATGTCTGGTCACTATCAAGGACGTGTATTGTCCATGATAAGTAAAATGGTTTCTCCTAAGCGCATTCTTGAGATTGGCACATTCACAGGATATGCGACATTGTGTTTGGCAGAAGGTCTAACGCCAGAAGGATTCTTGCATACGATCGATATTAACGAAGAGCAAGAAGAGCGTGTACAAGGTTATTTTGACAATTCGCCTTTTGCGACTCAAATTTGTTACCATATTGGTGATGCTTTTGAAATTATTCCAACATTGGAAGGTGATTTTGACTTGGTGTTCATTGATGCCGATAAGAAGAGAAATCTTATCTATTATGATATGCTAGTGGATCGAGTTCCTTCAGGGGGCATTTTGATGATCGATAATGTATTGTGGAAAGGCAAGGTTTTTGATGAGAATCCGGATAATCAAACAAAACAAGTATTAGAATTAAATAAAACATTGGCAATGGATTCAAGAGTTGAAAAACTCATATTGCCTGTTAGAGACGGACTTTTTGTATTGCGCAAAAAGTAATGGTTGAACTAAAAAAGAGAAAATGCAAAAATCATTAATCAGCAAATGGCTGTTCGTAGTGTTCTTGTGTTTCAGTAGTATAGCATTATTTGGACAGAATAAGTTTACGCCAAAAAGTTATATCGATGAACATAAAACAATGGCTCAGCAGCTCATGCACGAAACAGGTGTGCCAGCATCTGTGATTTTGGCAGTCGCTATTCATGAAAGTGCCTATGGTAATAGCCGTATAGCAAAGCACTTAAATAATCACTTCGGAATCAAAGGAAAAAATAACAGTAAAAAGATCAAATCTGCTTACAAGGGTTATTCATCAATAAAAGAGTCATATTCTGATTTTGTTGGTTTATTGAAGCGCAGAAAGACCACTGTACATTTATTTGATAAATATGCTTTTAAAGATTTTTCTGCGTGGGTGAATGGAATAGCGCGTTCGGGTTATTCGCAGACGAAATCATGGAAAACACATGTCTTGGGGACAATAAAGAGATATAACTTAGACCAATACGATAACATAAGCCATTATTCTGCTTCCCAAAAATGAGATTACTTGTTTATATTTTACTAATCGTTGGATTTTTAAGTTCTTGCGCGAGTAAGCGTACGACGACTTTATCCAAAAATCCTTCAGCTTCTACCACGTCAAAAGGACCTAATTCCACTTCTTCTGGGCGAAAACCTACCTCAACTACAGGTTTGAGTTATATCGATCAATACAAGAATATTGCGATAGCTGAAATGGAAAAATACGGTATTCCAGCAAGTATTAAGCTAGCGCAAGCTTTGTTAGAATCTGGTAACGGAAATTCTACATTAGCACGTGATGCAAATAATCATTTTGGCATCAAATGTGGTGGCACATGGACAGGGAAAAGTATTACGAAATCGGATGACAATCCTAATGATTGTTTCCGTGTATATGAAAATCCAGAACAATCTTTCAAAGATCATTCACAATTTCTATTGCGCAAGCGCTATGAAAAATTGTTTAGTTTGGATAAGAATGATTACAGAGGTTGGGCGCGAGGTCTTAAGGATGCTGGCTATGCTACTAACCCACGCTATCCCGAATTGCTGATTGATTTGATTGAGCGTTACGAATTATATAAATACGATTCGGCAGAAAGTCGCTCGGAGAAAATTGTTCGTGAAGTCAAAATTGAAACAACCATCGAAAAAAAGGAAGAAACTGGCGAAGTGGTGCAGGCTGAGAAAATAAAATCTCCAGTCCAAATGATTATTCACGAAGTGAAATCAGGTAATACATTGTATAGTATTTCGAAACAATATAATGTATCAGTTGATCAAATCAAGCAATTAAACAACTTGCCTTCTGAAAATCTATCGATAGGTCAGTTGTTGGTTATTAGCAAATAGTGAAAAGATGTTAATATAGTGGTAATTTATTGGATAATAATGTAGTTTTATCATTGTGAAACTCAATATCTGCCATATACATTTAATTTTATTATGTTGTTTGTTCCCCTTTTGGTCATTTGCCCAAGAAAATATTGGAGGCATGGTACTGGATGCAGAGAGCAAGCAGCGTATAGCTAAAGTATTGATCGTAAATAAGACAACTGGTGAAAATATCTATAATAACAGCAAAGGCGAGTTTATTTTAAGACTTAAACCTGGTGATGTTATAATAGCGAATAAAGAAAATTATCATGGTGATACGATAACATACGAAGGAGCAAAGGCACTTGTAATTAGTTTGAAAAGAAAAACTATTGCAATAGCTCCAGTTACTGTTATGGGCCGTGTATCACCAGAAGAGATATTGGCGCGACGTAGAGAAGAGTATAATAAGGCATATCGACTTGCTGATCCGGGAGATTTTGTAAGTATAGGGCAGAATGGAGCTGGGCTAAGTATAGACGCCGTTTATAACTATTTCAGTAGAGAAGGAAAGAATGCACGCCGGTTGACAAAATATTTTCAAAAAGAATATGAAGACAACTATATTGACATGGTATTTAATAGAGAACTGGTTCGTGGAATAATAGGATTAGAAGGAGAACCGCTCGATAATTTTATGATTCGATATCGTCCAACCTATAATTTTGTGTTGACAGCAGACCGATATCAATTAATTAAATATATTAAAACGAAGTACGAATATTTTAAACATATACCATATATTAAACCATTACCAGATTTGAATGAAATAAACTTAAATTTGGGAAATTAGACGTTTTTTATGTTAAGAAATCTAACTATTATCCTTACTGTTATCATGTCGTTTGTGGGCATGCAATCTTATGCTCAGGTGAATTTAAAAGATTTGCGTGAGAAACCAGATTCAAAAATATTGAATGCGGATACTATTAAAGAAAATTCGATCAAGCAAATCAATGTACCTATTCCTCAATTAGGTCTACAGGTCAACTATTGGAAACATTGGACAAAGTTTGGATTGAATGCCAATCAAGCATCTTTCAGTGACAACTGGAATGCCGGAGGTGTTAATTCGATGTCTCTGATGGGTTTATTTTGGCATAAAGCAGATTATACACGTGATAGGTTTAATTTTGTTTCGGAATTGGATCTTAAATATGGTAAAATCCAGAATAAAGATCAGCTCGCTAAAAAGAACAACGACCGTGTGTTTTGGGATAATAAGCTCTCTTACAGATTTACGGATAAATGGGCTTTGTATTTTGCTGTCACGTTTGAATCACAATTTGATGTAGGTTACAAATATGATAGAGATAAAGCAACAGGAGAAGAAATTATTATTGATACAGTTTCCGCGTTTATGGCTCCAGGATACTTTACCGAATCTTTCGGTTTGGAATATAAGCCTGACAAATCATTCTCGTTACGTTTAGGTACAGGTACTGCTCGCCAAACTTTAGTTTTGGATAAAAGAGTTGATGAGACAAAATTTGGTTTAGAAGAAGGTAACACTGTTAGAAATGATCTTGCCTTTCAAATTACTGCAAACCTTGATCGCGATTTATCTAAAAACTTAAATCTAAAAGCGAGGTATAACTTATTTGCAGATTATAAGAATATAACTGATCCTGCGAATAGATTAGATTTAACACTTACCGCAAAAATAACTAGAGTTGTGAATGTAACTGCTTCGGGAATAATTGTTTATGATAATAATCAAAGTGGAAAAGTTCAATATAATCAAGGTTTAGGTTTAGGAGTTTTATTCTCCTTACCTAGATAAATAATTGTGAAATGCAGAAGTGGGTTGGATTGTTGGCTTTAGTGATCATTTGTGCTTGCGGTAGTTCAAAAGTAAGTTCCCAGAAGCCACTAGTATCTACTTCTCAGCAAAATGTGGATTCTTTAACTTCTGTAATCAAACAAGCGGCAAGTACAAATCTCCAAGATAGTGTGGTAGCATTGCCAATACAGGTAGATTCAGTAAAGCAATTCAATTCGGGTACAACTTTTCAGGAGCTTACTCCTGAAGAGAAATTAGCCGAGCAAAAGCGTACTGGAATTAATAAATCTGCAAATTGGGCAAGTGCGATTCATTATGATAATCGTAAGCCAAATTACATTATCATACACCATACTTCCCAAAACAGTACTGCTCAGACTGTTCGCACGTTTCAATTAGCACACACAAAGGTGAGTTCGCATTATGTAATTGGTCGTGATGGACAGGTCATACAAATGCTTAATGATTATGAGCGAGCGTGGCACGCGGGCAAAAGTAAGTGGGGGTCTGTGACAGATATGAATTCTGCTTCAATAGGAATAGAATTAGATAATAATGGGAGAGACCCATTCCCTGAATCCCAGATTGATGCATTATTAATTCTTTTAGATACATTAAAAACCAAATATCTTATTCCGCAACTTAACTTTATTGGTCACGCAGATATTGCGCCCACGCGCAAGGACGATCCAAATGTAAATTTCCCATGGAAAAGATTAGCTGAACGTGGCTTTGGAATATGGTATAATGAAGATTTTTTGGCTGAACCACCTCTTAACTTTAATCCAATAGATGCGCTTAAAATCATGGGTTATGATATGAGCAATCCAGAAGCCGCTATTCGCGCATTTAAGCGTAAATATATTCGCACAGAAGTCAATGGTGTTTTAAAGGCTCGTGATAAGGCTGTATTATACGATTTGTACAGGAAGTATTATTAGTATTAATTTGTTAACTGTTTCTTTGGTAAAAGATATTCTAGAAGATATCCAAATAGAATTACAAGGACACAGCCGATTAAATTGAGCCACAAGAAGGCTATTACATCCAAATACCAAATATATACTATTATAATTTCGGTAAATACGGCAGCCCAGAATACGGCGTTCCCACGTATTTTCTTAAAATAAAATGCCACAAGAAATATTCCGAGAATGGTACCATAGAATAGAGAGCCTAAAATATTAACAGCTTCCAGCAAATTACCCAGCTTATTTGCAAATAAGGCCACTATAATTGTGAATATTCCCCATCCCAAAGTCGAAATGCGAGATACATTTAGGTAGGTTTTTTCGGAAGCATTTTGATTGATTAGGCGCTTGTAAATGTCTATAACGGTGGTAGATGCTAATGAATTTATCGCGCTAGATGTGGCTCCCATGGACGCCAGCATAATTATGGCGATGAGCAACCCAATCAGTCCCTTGGGAAAGACTGATGTCACGAAGGATAGAAAGATATAATTATTATCATTCGTTTCGGCTTTGCTGTCGTTGGCTTTTATCAAATCAACAGCAGACTTACGTAATACCGCTGATTTCGCATTTATATCTTCTAAATTGTGTTTTTCTTGCTCAAGACTTGATTCTTTATTATTAACCCTGGCTTCATGCAAAGCATTGAGCGTCTGAATACGTTGTTGTGTTAGCGCATTTTGTTCTTTTTGTAGTTTTTTGTATTCTTCTGCGTGAATACTATTTTCTATCTTATGAATTTCTGTTGGATTAAAAAATAACGGCGCATTGTTGTATTGGTAGTATACGAAAACCAATACCCCAATTAACAGAATACAAAACTGCATCGGAATTTTCAATAGTCCATTCATCAATAATCCCATTCGGCTTTCACGAACTGAAGAACCTGTAAGATAGCGCCCCACTTGACTTTGGTCTGTTCCAAAATAGGACAATTGCAAAAAGAAACCACCAATTAATCCTGTCCAAACTGTGTATTGATTGTTCCAATCCAATGTAAAATCAATAGCATTGGTTTTATTTGATTCGCCAGCAATATGCAAAGCTTCTACAAAGCCGATTTCTGATGGCAGAAAATGAATAACCATCATTCCAGCAGCAAGTAGTCCTCCAAAAATGATTCCCATTTGGAGTAATTGTGTATACGAAACAGCTTTTGTGCCGCCGTAGGTCGTGTAAAGGACCACTACACTTCCAATCAGTAATGTGGTGTATAATACATCAACGTGTAATACAGCAGATAAAATTATAGAAGGCGCAAATATGGTTATACCAGTAGATATGCCGCGTTGTATCAAAAATAAGAACGCTGTAAGAGAGCGCGTCTTAATATCAAATCGTTTTTCAAGGAATTCATAAGCGGTGAATACTTTAAGCTTATGAAATATAGGAACGAAAGTAATGCAGAGCACAATCATGGCGAGGGGCAGTCCAAAATAAAACTGGACAAAGCTCATTCCTGAAGTATACGCTAGCCCGGGAGCAGATAAGAAAGTAATCGCACTGGCTTGAGTCGCCATCACCGAAAGTCCAACATTATACCACGGCAATTCGCGGTTGCTAAGTAGAAAACCTTCGATATTATTAATATTCCTGCTTTTGTAGATTCCATACAGAACTATCAAAAGCAGGGTAGAAAAAAGTACTATCCAGTCGATAATACTCATGAGAAATATTTTGTAAATAAATACATCCCTAATATGCACAGCACGAGCCATACAACTACTATCCAGTAAAATTGTTTCCAGCTACGCGCAAATGGTGGCATATTGTTATCTATCACTTTCTTTGTGTGGTAAAATGACAGAAATAAAGATTGTAGCAACAATTAGTCCGCCCACTAAACCACCAATGATGCTTAAGAATGAAGCACATTTTGCAAAAGCGATTAATGCACCAAAGACAGTTCCGATTAATAAGATTAAACCCTTAACGTTTAAAGGCTGCTCATTTACTTGATTTTCCATGTTATTGTGATATATTAATTTTCGTTTGTTAACAAATTTACAAATAATCTATAAGCTCCGGGAACTCCGGCAGGCAATTGTCTGAAAAACGATAGTGACGTGTACACAAACTTACCTTTTCCATGTTTGGCAATTAAAAGTGAGCCATTGTGTGGTTGTTCTTCTTTATCATTTAATCGTAATGGAGTTCTGTATTTGCTATCAATATTTTCTGCAAAATACAAGCCTCGTTCTTGTACCCACCCTTCAAAATCTTTATTGCTGATTTTATTAGGGAAGTTTAATGCAATGTCTTTTTCATCAAAAGAGAACTGCGAATCTTCTTCCGTCACGCGACTTCTGCCTAGGCTAAAATTATAAGGGCCAAGTTTGTCAGTTGATAACTTGCTATTTACATTGTATTGTACTAAGACAACTCCACCATTTTGCGCATAATCCAACAATTTCTTTTGTGTATTTGAGCCATTTTGTACCACATTGAAATAACGTACCCCAACTACCACAGCATCGTACTGTTGAAGTGATGCAGTTGTTATATCTTTATCGGACAGTTTTGTAACTTTAATTCCAATTTGTTCTAATGATTCTGCCACTAAATCGCCGGCTCCAGCGAGATAGCCAATATGTTGCACCTTATTTGTCAATTGTAAATTCTGACAAGAGATTTCTGTTGATGGAAACCATGTAATCGACGGGACATGATCATAGTTAAGCGTTTTTATATGCGTAAGCGTTTTGCCATTATGTTGGAAACGCAAAGTCGCATTATTTGAACGCTCCGAAAGGGGCTTCAATGTCAATGTCTTTACTATCGAATTTTCATTACTAAAATTCAAAGTCCATTTGATGTCCGAAATCTCCCAACCTTCTAACGCAGGTATATTTACTTCAAATGCATTTTTACTTTTATCATGTCTTGTGAAAGTTACTTCAATTATTTTCTGCTCTTGATTTTTGCTCAGAAGAATGGAAGAGCTTGTTTCAACAGTCAACTCTGGAAGTATAACCAATGGATTGTGCACTTCACCTTTCACAGGGTCAACATAACGGTGTTGGATTTCTTGTGTAATAGAAATAGGTTCGCCATTTATTTTCAAGGTGAAAGTTGCATGAGCGTGCTCAGCATTGGTAGGATAACCTACATTTTCGATTGGAATATTAAATTTCCCCAATGTATTTGGTTCATCAAGCCAATACGGCTGTGATGTTTTGTTCAATTTTGTATTCGCAGAGCCTCTCCACAAATTATTTGTTTGAAAATTATACTGGACATTTTGATTATTAATATTAACCAACTCTACCTGAACTTCAGGATTGCGAACAATTGCTTCAACTTGGTAAGTAAATTCCTGATTGACGACTTGTTGACTTTGGTTTGAGTATGCGTCTACCCAGATTCCAGCACAAGCAATTATTAAATCTTTTACTTCCTTTTGTTTTTGGGCTATCCAATATGCGTGATTTGCTGCTTGTGGGTTTTTACTGTCCACTTTATAGGCATCCAACGCTTTTTTGAGTTGAATTAAATCATTGACAGATTTTTGAGGATAGTTTGCTTGAAACTCAGTATTTAATTTTTCGATAAGTTTTTGAATAGTTTGTGAATTAGGCAATCTTTTCCAAGATGTCTCAACGCCATCCAATAGGTTGTTATTTGCTTTTGCGCCTGCCACATGTTCAAAATACTCCGTACTCATGCCACGTGAGGCAGCAGCGCCAAAACCTTGAGTTTTATGTTGCGAACGACTTTTTGCCGCAATTTCACCATAGGATTCGCCTATTAAAGCGTTATAGTGTCCAATTTCAACCTTCAATTGACTATCTGAAGTATTGTTTTGTCCACCGAAATTAGCGGTATTCCAAAGCAATCTTTTGGCTTGCCAGGTACTCACTGTTTGAAGTTGTTCTGGGAATTTATTTTTATCAGCTGCCGCAATGAAAGCTTCGTGTGCCAAAATAGCTGATGCTTGATGATGCCCGTGACCTCCTCTTCTGTCTGGTGGAAAGCGATTGATAATAACATCAGGTTGGAATTTTCGTATAATCCAAACCGCTTCACGCAAAGCTGTCTCGTGATCCCAGAATTGAAAGGTTTCTTCGTGCGTTTTGGAGAAACCAAAATCATAAGCTGAGGAGAAAAATTGTTCACCTTTGTCTATAGCACGTGCTGCCAACAATTCTTGTGTACGAATCATTCCTAGATTAATGCCCAAATCTGTGCCCAAAAGATTTTGACCACCATCACCACGTGTAAGCGAAAGATATGCGGTTCTATATTTTTGCTCCTGAGCGAGCCAGGCAATTAGTCGGGTATTTTCATCATCGGGATGCGCAGCGAAATATAATACAGATCCTAGTGTATTGAGTTTCTGCAATCCAATTCCAATATCACTTGCAGATTTTGGAGAGGTCTGACTATTTGCTTGCTGACCATTTATAAGCAATAAAAAAACGAAGGTGATGTATTTGAAATAATTTCGCATAGCTAAATATAATTGGTTTCACTTAAAAATAAGCTATTGAAACAGAATTGTTAAAAATGAAAAAAGAGCTGAAATATTATTTCAACTCTTTTTCAACAACAATTAAAAATCTTTTAGTCTTAAATAGAATGCTTAAATAAATCTTTCGATGATTAAAATGTCAGTAATTAAAGGCTGATGTTACTAATCAGAGTTATCTGAGCTCTATTATAAAAGTAGTATAAAAGATTGAAATACTTTCAAGTCGAGTAAAAAAAAATTTCCACATTGGCGAAGTTTTGCACATACGCAATCTGGAAACCTTTTTAAACAAATGTTTTTACTATTATCAGACAGATATTTATTTATCTATCGAGCCTAAAACACGTTTCATAAAAACGTTTAAAGCTTCTTTTTTCGGTGTACCTTCTTTGATCAATTTATCCACCTCGATGGCACCGTACATATTTGAAATTAGTTCGCCGATTACATCCAATTCCTCATCTTTCAACGAAGGAACTTCCGTAAGCGCTTCTAAAGTTTCGATTGTTTCCAAGACATAATCTGCATCGTTTTGTTCGATGAAATCCGTCAAGTGTTTAATTACTGGTAACTTCATTTAATAAGTCGATTAATCCGTCGATTTTGTTTGTTTGTACTTGATTTACCAATTGGCCATTTTTGAAAGCAGCGAAAGTCGGTAAATTATTTACATTAGCTAATTTTCTAGATTCAGGAAACTTCTCTGCATCCACGATTACGAAGTTTACATTTTCGTTCTCGTTAGCCATTTTTTTGAATTTTGGTTTCATAATACGGCAATTTCCGCACCATGAAGCCGAATATTGTACTATTACAGTATCGTTGTTAGCCACAACTGTTTGTAACGTGTCGTTTTCTAATTCTTGTAGCATAATATCTTGATTTTTGAATAGAGGCGGAAGTACTCCGCCTCAGGAGATAAACCTAATTTCTTAGTTCATTGATAAGTAAGAAGCTACACCATCGCGAGTTGCGTTCATAGCGTCTTTACCTTCTTCCCAGTTTGCTGGACATACTTCACCATGTTTTTGAACGTGTGTGTAAGCGTCTACCAAACGGATATATTCTTTTACATTACGACCTAAAGGCATATCGTTTACTGATTCGTGGAATACTTTACCAGTCTCATCGATTAAGTAAGTAGCACGGAAAGTAACAGCAGAACCTTCAGCGATTAAACCAAACTCTGGGTGCTCAACTTCTTTCACATCTAAAATACCTAAGATACTTGACAAGTTGCGGTTTGTATCCGCAATGATAGGATATTCTACACCTTCGATACCACCATTATCTTTAGCAGTGTTTAACCAAGCAAAGTGAACCTCATTTGAGTCACATGAAGCGCCAATAACGATTGTATTACGTTTTTCGAACTCCGCTACAGCTTCTTGGAAAGCGTGTAATTCAGTAGGACAAACGAACGTGAAATCTTTTGGGTACCAGAATAATAAGATTTTTTTATTTTCTTTTTGAGCTTTTTCAAAAAGGTTAAGTGAAATATAGTCACCTAAATAATCAATAGCATCAACAGTAATGTTCGGGAAATTTTTACCTGTAAAACTCATAATAGTATCTTCTTTTAATGTGTTGCAAAGGTAATCAATAAGACGATACAATCGTATAGTTATTGCCTATAGGGTATTGGTAAAGCCTATATTTTTGTTTAAATATTATTAGTATATTTTATATTTTTATATTTCAGGGGAACTTTGTTTTTAATTAAGTCATTTTATATTTTTGGCATTATATTTTTTAGCTGGCCCCGTAGTTCAACGGATAGAATAGATGTTTCCTAAACATTTGATAGCAGTTCGATTCTGCTCGGGGCTACAAAGATACGTACATTAACTTCTTAATATTGCTTTCACCATTTCTCTGTTGGGTTTCGAGACTGGAATCTTATCAGCATTAATCATTAGTAATGTACCACCATCTTCCTTAAGCCAGCTTTTCACAAATTTTGGATTGACCAAATGGCTTTGATGTGCACGAAGAAAGCCTTGTGGCTTAAGCAAATCAGCATATTCTTTGAGCGGTCGAGAAATTAGAATTTTCTCTCCATTTGATAAATGAAACAATGTGTATGTATTGTCAGCGACACAGCGTACAATTTCATCAACGGAAATATAACGGATTTCATGTTGCTGCGGTAATGCAATTTTAGATATTGCAGGTTCTTTTAGTTTGATTTGATTTAGCAAAAAGTTAACCTGTTCTCCATTTATTTTACTGGCAATTCTAGTTTCAGCTTTTACTACAGCTGCGATTAATTCATCAGGGTCTACAGGTTTTAGCAGATAGTCGAGAGCAGCAAATTTTACAGCTTGGATCCCGTAATTATCATAAGCGGTTACGAAAATTACTTCAAAAGTCTTTTCTTTCAGAAGATTAAGCAAGTCGAAGCCTGTATGTTTACCTATTTGAATGTCCAAAAAGAGTATATCGGGACTATATAAGTTAATTTTATCAAAAGCATTGTTTACGTTATTTGCTGTAGCAACGACTTTAATCGCAGGACAATACTTTGCTAGTAAAAGCTGCAGATTTTCTACGTTCGACAGTTCATCATCTATCAATATTGCCCTCATTTATACCCAATCTGTTAAAGTTATTGAAACCGCGGTTCCCTTATTGTCCGATTCTATATTTAAGATAAATAGTGTTTCTTTATGAATGGTATTCAATATTGCAATTCTAGCTTTACTCAATGCCAAACCTAAGCCATTATGATCTTTGTCTGGATGAAAACCGATTCCATTATCTTTTATTTGTAAGATAAGATTTGCGGACTGCTTTTCGAAATTGATTTCGATTATGCCATGATTACCCTTCTCTCCAATACCATGCTTAACTGCATTTTCTACGAAAGGTTGCAAAAGCATAGCAGGGATTTCACTGTTTTCAGTATCTAAATCGCTTGATGAAATGATCGTATATTGAAATCCAAATCGTAATTGTTCCATTTGTAGGTAATCATCTAGTAATTTCTCTTCTTGAGCGATGCTAATAAGTTCTTTGTTGTCTAGCACATTTCGAGTGAGGCGTGCAAATTTGCTTAAATATTTGTTGGCATTATCGGTTTCATTTTTATTCATTAGATTTTGAATTCCAGCGAGTGCATTAAACAAAAAGTGAGGATTCAATTGCGAACGGACGGTGTTAAGTTGTAACTGAGCAAGTTGTTTTTGTTGCTGCTCTGCTGCAAGTTTTGTTTTGTTCTTACGTTTCATATAAATCATTGTTAAGCCAGCAAACGTACCTACAAAGGCGCAAGTAGCGCCAATGTAGATTCCAAGTTCCGCAGCGGTGAATGTAGCTTTTTCTTCTAAATCCACCGTGATTAAATATTTCGAGGCATACTTTTCTATTTCATCTGGAGACATATTGCAATTCAGACAATTTGTCCAATTAATCATCGGCTGAATACTGATTTCATAATCACCAGACTTCTTGAAAATACTTTTATCAAATTTTATGTAGGGAGCTAATTGGTATGCTTCATCAAGATGACCACCATATTGCCATGCTGTAGACTCATAAATTATTTTGTTGTTTTTTTTGTCTTTTATCACAGCATGGTAGATGTAATCTATGTCTGATTTATCCTTAACAATTGTGATTTCGTTATCCTTAGTGGTAAGTCTCAGGTTTGTTTCTTCTTTGAAGTCATGGATATACTTGTATTGCACGCCTTCTTCAACGGGAAAACGTTTTCCAAGACCTGTCATTTTAGCTTTAGGAATGGGTTTGGCGTAAAATATATAGGTATTCATATCTAATGGCTTTTCGATGCTATAGGCTAAGATTTTAATGACTTTACCCTTTGTTAGGAAGTTTCCAATAGTTATAGAGTTTACTTCCTCTACTTCATTACCAAAAGGTGTGTCTTTTGGACTTTGAGTGTTAAAAGACTTGTTTACTTCTACAGGCTTGTCATCTACTAAGATAGTATATCTGTAAGTTGCAATATCTGTAGTTGTTTTGAAATTAAATTGCAAGGAGATGTTGTCTACATCAGGTAAGAAATTAAAAGCTATATTGGGCTGGTTGGAGAATTGTAAATCGTAATAGATATTTTTAGCGGCACTGTCTACAAACATGTGGAGACTTCTCCCTGCAGAATACGTGAGATTAAAGTCTATTCCTTTTTGGCTATATACTGTAGATAGCGCAAACATAAGGCTGAAGATTGTGAAGATTATCTTTTCCATACTATTTTTTGTTTTCATAAAACTCGGTTTTCACTACAGTAATTAAAACACCAAAATAGTAAATGAAACCATATACTTAGAATTTGATTGGTTATGGACAGTATTTAAATACTATGAAATGGGGGAATGCCCCGCAAATTAAACCTGCTAAAAATATTATTCGGCATACATGTACTCTTTAGCCTTACAGCCAATAGGTCTATACTCTTGATGTAAGATCCACGCGTGATCTAAATTTTCTTTCTTTAGCATGTATAGGATTATCCCTTATTTCGTGGGGTTTACATCTATATGGGAGCTATCGTGGGAAAATGGAAGAAGACGCTTTGGAAGGCAAATCTTCGATAGGATTAGGCGAATTTCTTGGTGAGCCTAATTTTTGGTTCGAAACTTTTCAAAATTGGCAGAGTGAATTCCTTTCAGTGGCTTCAATTGTATTATTAACGATTTTTTGGCGGCAAAAGGCTCTCCACAATCAAAGCCCGTAGACGCACCACATTTGGAAACAGGAAAATAATAAACGCAGTGAATCAAATGATTTGTTAAGTAAATAAAAGCAAGCTGCTATCAAGTTTTATTATGTAAGGTAGCACGATGTATAGCCCTATGAAATACATGTTTGATTACAGGGCAATATGTTTAGAGTTAGTCTATTCTGTCAGTAAGCTGAAAACGACTGATTACCTGATGAAGTATAAAGGTAGAGACCTAAGTGTTATTTCATGATAAGATAAAGGTAGGGGACATGCCGGCTAAAGATTGGGGAAAATCAAAAATAGTCCAATCGTAATTAAACAATTGGACTATTTTTAATATTATAGGATTTGACGTCTAAAACTTCAATAGTTACTTACTTTTGTTATTTCCTCATCTTCTGCTGTTACTTCTTCCAGATAGCGTTCTAAACTGTCATCCATTTCTTTCATCCATGGGGTGTGGTGAATAGACGCTTGTGTGCCGTCCACAACAGAAGTATAGACTTGGTCACGATAGTTGAGAATATTCACCTCTTTGTCATGCAGCCACTGCTTAAACATATCGGCTACTTTATCCAGATCGAACGGCGGATAATCTGTCAGAGATATTAACTCTTTAATATAATCTGTTTGAAAATCCACATGATCGGCACCTGTGACAGTTGATTTTTCATAGGCCATCCATTTATTAATATCAGCAGTACGCTCCTCTTTAGAAGGTAACGAAACTCTTCCCAGCATATAATCACGGGCGAACCAAGCTTGTGTATCAAACATATTGAAGGTATAATATTGATCTTGCATACCTAAGTAAATTAATCGCTCATTATCATTAAAGATTATACCTTTGTATAAGTGATTAGGGTATAAGCAATTTTTAGATTTCAATCTCAGATTATCGGGTAAGAATGGAAGTTTGTGCTGATAGCCAGTACAAAAAATTACAGCATCAAAGTCTTCGGCGTGACCGTCTTTAAAGAAGGCAGTGCTTCCCTCAAAATGAGTTACTAATTCTTTCTCTTTTATTCCTTTAGGCCATTTGGAGCCTATAGAGCTCGTTCGGTAAGAAATAGTAATTGATTTAGCTCCGTGTTTGTAACATTGTACACCAATATCCTCTGCCGAATAACTACTGCCTATCAACAAAACTTTTTGATCAATAAATTGATCGGCTCCTCTAAAATCGTGAGCGTGCATGACAGCCCCAGGAAAATTTTCTATACCTTTAAAATAAGGTAGATTTGGCGTTGAAAAGTGCCCTGTTCCCACGACTAGGTAATCGAATATTTCCTCAAAAGTTTCGTTTTTAACTAAATCATCAAAGATAACGCGAAACTGTTTTTTATCTTCTAAGTAATCTACCCATCGTGCTACTGTATTGAATAGAATATATTCTCGAGCGATACTTTTTTTTATTCTTCCTTGAATATAATCGAAAAGAACTTCACGTGGTGGGAATGAGGATATAGGTTGACCAAAGTGTTCGGTAAAACTATAGTCGGCAAACTCCAAACATTCTTTGGGGCCATTGGACCAAAGATATTTATACATACTACCATGCAGCGGTTCACCATATTTACCTACGCCGGTACGCCAAGTATAGTTCCACATACCGCCCCAATTGTCTTGTTTTTCAAAACATTTAATTTCTGGAATGGGATTACCTTTTTTCTGCTCTGACTCAAAGGCCCTTAGCATAGCAAGTCCACTAGGACCTGCACCAATAATCCCAACTTTAAAATTTGTCATATATACATAAAAATTTATTCCCGTTCTTATGTTATAAGAAGGGAGGATTAAACTATTAAGAATCAATATTTGATCCGCAAGCCTTAATCAAGGCTCGAAGGCATTTTTGAAAGAGTGCAAACTCTTAAAGAAGATAAGACCTTTATTCAGGGCTTAATTAAATTGATGACAGAAATATTATTAATCGTAATATCTTCGTGTTTTTGTAATATACAAAATATCGGTTGCAAAAACAACTTATAGCCTCACTGAGCCTCTAGAGCTTTAATTATTGGTATGTTGAGATTTGTGCGATATTTTTTTAAGATATTTGTAAAGGGGAGGAATTAGTTCCGAGACTGGAGAAAATTTACAGGAGTTTATGAGATATTTTTAATTTTCCTTATAATTAAATGGTGTTCTTAGGTTATTTAATAACTATACTTACTTAGATATAAGGTAGACACAAATTCTAGCAATTTTTTCGCAACCATCGTAACCTATTAATTAACTCTGTGAAAAAGAAGTCTTGTTTATAGCTGAGCAAATTTTATGACACCTAATTTGTAAATTTTTCAAGTAAAAAATATAGTTAAAATAGGGGATGGATTGTATGTATTTTCATAGATATCACAGTGAGCGAGGATTGTTGCGCTGACTTTCAAAATTGATTCAATAAATGATTGTGCTAATCTGCTGTTTCTCGGAAAATCTTCAACTTACTTGTCATCAAAAACATCAACAATCCAAAGAAGGCAAAAACGCCATAGGAATATCGTAAGCTAAATATTTCTGCGATATAACCAATTAACGGTGGCCCCAATAGAAAACCTAAATAACTTACGCTGGAAACCATTGCTAATGCCACACCAGGGGCAATTTTCTTATTTTGTCCAGCAAGACTATATACTGTTGGAATATTACAAGCTACACCTATTCCAACCAACATAAAAGCTAGGGTACAAATCCAAAATTTAGGCGCTAATACAGAAAGCATCATACCTAAAAACATAAGGATTCCACTGATTTGTAAGGTTTTTTTACGCCCAAGTCTACTTATCACATAATCACCCATAAAACGGCCAGTCGCCATCATAATCATAAAAGAAGCATATCCTACAACTATAAGATTCTCAGGGGCACCTACGATATCTTTGAAATATACACCACTCCAGTCAAACATAGCGCCTTCAGTAGCCATACTGAAGAAACCAATAATTCCCAATTGCACCAACGATTTTTCGGGTCTGGAGAAAAAAGATCTTTTCTCTTTTTGTTCGGGTTTACCTTGCACAAGGTACTTGTGATTAAGTAAGGTATTACAAATAATCAAAAACAGAATAATAAGAAAATGTGCTAACGTATCAATGCCGATATTCATTGTTAGCAAACCGATGAGTGCACCAGTAAATCCGGCAATACTCCATGCACCATGAAAAGAAGACATGATTGATTGTTGAAACATTTTCTCTGCGGCCACACCTTGAGTGTTTACCGCGATATTGCACATATTTCCTACCACCCCAAAAGCGAAAAGAATAGCAGCTAAGTGAAAGGCATTGGTTGCTAATCCAATTGTACATAATATAAGCGCATAAATAATTGCAACAATACGTAGGACATTAGCACTGCCGTATTTTGTTACGAGTTTTCCTGAAAGCGCCATAGTGACCAGTTGTCCTACAGGAAGCATAAGTAATATGGTACCCAGCTGCGCTTCGGTTAATTGTAAATTTTCTTTAAGTGTTGGAATACGGCTCGCCCAAGACGAAAAAGCTAATCCTTGACAAAAATAAAAAAGCGAAACTGCGATGCGTATTCTATTGCGACTGGTAATTGTTGATTCAACAGTGGGGATGGCTGCGCCTTTCATATAAAAATATTTTACACCGCAAATTTAAATAATCTATTTGCTATTGTCATTGTGTTTCTTGTCATAAAGCGATTAATGATATCTTAAGTTTTTATTAACATATAATATTCCTTTCAATACTTGTTTAATAATTTTTTATCTCCTTATCAAACGTGCTATGATACGTCTTCTTCTAACTTGGGGTAGAGAGCTAGTGCTATCTAATCGAGATAAGAGTTGATAGTGTTAAGCGATTATCTTAATCAATATTTTATGCTAATATATGCGAATACTTAGCTAATATTTTGCAATCGATTTCGGTATCGTTTGCGCAATTTTTGAATGAAACGTGCTGTTGGAGGCTCCTTATTGCTTTATTATTGTATATAATATTTTCTGTAACCTATGAATATATTATGTAATCCTCTTCGGAGGTGATAACCATTTATACAAGAATTAATTAACATTTTATGACAATGCTAATGATCCCTTTTGGTGAAAATAGTTTTGTCTCACCATTTTAAATCTATTCATTATGAGGGTAATGTTTACTGTACTCATGCTGGTGTTGATGTGGCAAGTCTCCTTTGCACAGCAACGATCCGTAAATGGAGTTGTCACGGATATAGACAACAATCCATTGTCAGGTGCGACCATTAATGTGAAAGGCACGAGTCGAAAATCAAGCACAGATGCTGAAGGAAAATTCAAAATTCAGATTAACTCATCGAACGAAGTAATTGTGGTTAATCTGATGGGGTATTTAGCCCAAGAATTGGTAATTGGTAGTCAGAATAACCTGACATTCAGAATGACAAGCAATGAAGCAAATCTAGAAGAAGTAGTCGTAATTGGATACGGTACGGTAAAGCGTAAAGATCTGACTGGTGCTGTTTCGTCCGTAGACGCTAAAACTATAGCAGCTGCACCAGTAGCTTCGGCTTTGGAGGCTATTCAAGGCCGTGTAGCGGGATTGAACATTTCAACAACAGAGGGTTCACCAGATGCAGAATTGACTGTGCGTGTACGTGGTGGAGGTTCTATCACAC